>Ga0116231_10000904_pt1 | contig 57122 bp, 34 predicted proteins | sample S1TSphgellanicum_2_FD_89695 | JGI IMG/M metagenome (GOLD analysis project Ga0116231, IMG submission 89695) | Host-associated microbial communities from peat moss isolated from Minnesota, USA - S1T2_Fd - Sphagnum magellanicum MG | ecosystem: Host-associated > Plants > Peat moss > Unclassified...
AATCTGACTAAACCTCTTGTGGATGGTTGCCAGTGTTGCTACACCACAAAAGAGGGGCAAAAAAAACCCTGGTCAATACTTCTTCTACTTTTAAACTTTGTGAAAGTTACAACAAAGGAACTTAAAACACTCCATTGAGTGAGAGAGATGTCTGAATTAGAAATACCTGATCAAACAACAACTACTGTAATTAGGACTTGGACAGCTAAAGCTTCATAATCTTCATATAGTCAATACTTCTTCTAGTTTTAAACTTTGGGGAAGTTACAATGGAGGAATCTCAGACACTCCAAGAGTGAGAGAGAGATGTCTGAATTAGAAAATAACCGATCAAACAACTGTAATTAGGAATTGGACAGCTCAAGCTCAAGCGGAGTTGTGTACAGGTTTACAGCTCAAGCATAAATTGTGGTCACTTATTACTAGGGATTTGGATTTTTCCAGCTTTAGTATATTAAGAAGGGAAAGCACGAACCCATGAACCAACTCGGAAGCTTTGTAACTCCGAGCCAAGAAATTCCAGCTTTACAAACACAAAGAGGAAGGAGAAGTGCATACATAGCTGCCACCCATCACCACTTCACATTTTTCAAACTTCTTGTCTTTGTGCTTCAGGTAGCCAAAGGTTAACTTCTAGTTTAACTCCAGATCATTAATACCTCAAACTTAATAATTAAGCCCTGACCATGTCCTTCTTCGTCACATTTTCTTCCTCTTGTTTTGTCACCCCACGTTCTCACATTGGGTGAACCAGCACCTACACTTGTACCATGATAAAACCCCAAATTTTTTGGAGTTTTCTTTTTAAAATTATAAGTATTCAGTTCTGAGACTAAATCATTGACACTGAGTCCAAATTTAATATTTCTGAGGTCCATTGTAGCCACTTAGAGCATCTTGACCCATAGTGGATATGTGGATCTCCAATAATATTTCTGGAATCCAATATACTTACTCTATTCAAGTCATGTCCATAAATATGAAAACCAGGGTCAGTGAAAGGTGAGAGACTTGTTAAATAAAATCACCCAAACCAATCATTCTCTCTAGCCAATCAAGAGAGTTTATTTTGCAGGCACAACATTGTGTACACAAATGCTGGCTCATAAAGCTATTTTATGCTCCAAACCAGCACAAACTTGATTGTTCTTCATCCAAAACATACTACGCAAGGTGCCCATGGGGAGCCTCTAAGAGGTCTCACTAAAGAAGCTAAAGGTACCCGTGTAGGTGCTGGTTCACCCTAGCCCCCCTTTCTCCTGGAATGAAGTCTTGCAAGTTCACATTAAGGAGTAACTTTTACACTACAAAAACATGATGAAGATCCACTTACCAAGAAATGAGATAAATAAAATTCTAAGCAGAAAGCCCTAATTTACACAAGGAAATGACACTAGATAAGCAAACAACCAGAAAATAAAGAGAGACTTCAGAGTCTTGTATGAAAAACCTTCAAAGTTATGAAAATTAGTTGAACAAGTCATATTCCAAGCTCAAGTTCTTTCTTTGCAACCAGGAAGAGTTGGATTCAAGTGGGAACTCAACTAACTAGTCAAGAAATACTAATGGACATGGAAAACTTCAGTTTCTTAAATAATAAACTATTGATTAACTTTTGGACTTGTTTACAAGCAAACCATGGAATGAATAGGTATGCTAAATTCCATCAAAAGTTTAAAATTGATCACCTTGGGCTACAATAAGAATTGTGAGACGGGTGGCACACCAAGAAGCTCAACTAAGTACCAAAAAGAGGCTTTCTTCTTGTTCCTTTTTTTCTTTTTCTATTGGGTGCCGGTTGTTGTAGAAGAGGCATTCAATCATACAAATCATGCTAATTCCCAGTGGCTTTGAAGTTTTCTTGATTCTTTCTTTGGATCTTTTCCACTGTCTCCATTGAGTTTTCTAAGGGGACGATTTCCATTAGCTATTTTGGGGAGACAAAATGTTGTTGAAGCTGAGGACTGGAGAACAAGAATTATTCTTATAGCAATTATTGGACTACGCTTGGCAAAGCAGATTTCATGTTGGGTGACCACAATGGCCAAAATAAGGAGAATGTTCTATTGGAAGATGTAATCAAATAATTTGAAATGTATACCATCAATTTTCACAACATAACTTGTTTTGCATAATGATGTGATATCCAAGATAAGGAGCATATCCACGACACATTAAATGTGTTCATAACCCCATCACAAGGTCAAAAAATTTGTGAATGTCCATCATTTCACCAAAATGCTCAAATTGTTCGAGAAATTCTGGTTGGAAAAGTTGCTTAAATGCATGATATCTCATATCAGGTTATAGCTATTAGCAGCAATATTCACCTCAAAAAGTAGTTTTTGTTTTTGGGGGGGCGGGGCACAAATGAAAAAAATTCATTGTGAAGAGAATAAGAAACCCTCATCTCAAGTTTCAAACCTAGAATATGTGCATGAGGTTTTTTTAATCAAAACTTTGGAAATAGAATTTAAAGAGTCAAACCCTTGGCTTGCCTAGTGAAAGGCTTCTTGTGCAACCACTAGAATATCCTCAGTGCATTTGAGTGAACACAGATTATACTAGTTATCTATAATTGGATCAAAAGAGGCAATGTTGGGCACTCAATGCAGGCCAGGGTGAAGTAACACCTACACCAGTACCTTCAATGCCTTGAATGAGGCTTCTAAGCGGCAATATTTTACCTGGGAAATGTTTAATTTGCACTCATAGTCCTAAACACTAGTTGTACAGTTTAGAAAGCAACTAACATGAATTTAGGGTTTTTACCCTTGTCGGATGGTTATTAGAAATAGCACATAATAACTAATAACCAATGACTCTCAGGGCAGATCCTAAAGACATATACTTGTGGTTCTCAAACATCAAGGAACCACTTTCTGACATATGACTGTGGTTCTCAAAACTCGTATAAGAACTGATTCCGATGTACAACCAAGTTCTCAAAAGGAAATCTAAGGACTGGTCAAATAACCTTTCCTTCTGAGAACATGGTTAATCTAAGAACAGTCCAATTTGGCTAAATCTTCCTATGGATGTTCACTACTTTTGCTAGGTCACAAAAATTATCCAAATAATGATGAAAACACTGGATGGGGCATATGGGATATTGTAGTTGAACATCAGGGAAGATTTCAGCATGTGTAGAAATTATATAAATTTTGTCAAACCTGCTATTTGACTAGGGTATTGGCTACAAGGAGACCACAAAAGGGTCCAGCCAACAGCATTCATATGGACAATGCTGAAACAATGAGGAACCTTGAGTGATATGTTGACCAACTGTAATGGGTGTAGTCCAAGTAGTAGGCTTTTGTCACGAACGCCAAAGGTTCACAAAGTTGTGAAAAGCCTGTAAGCCTTCAAAAGCAAGGGTGTGCAAATAGGAAGCCAGAGGGGTGGGGTCTCCATCAGTGTTGGGCAGCTATTAGAAATGGCGAGTGATAACTGGAGGCTCTCAAGGTTTTAAAAGAAACCACACCTTCAAAGAAACCGAATAGCCAATTACTGAAATTAACCACAGTTCTCAAAAATCTGAAAACTGATTTCTGATATATGTTTTCAGTTCTCAAATTTTTTAATAATAAGTCAAATAACCTTCTATAAAACTGCCATTTCTTTCAGGAATTTTGAAAAAACTAGAACTTTGATTCTGAAAGTTTAAGAAAAAACCAAACCATATGATCTTTCATTCCAAAAGAATACTCCATTCTAAAGCAAATGTACAAGGGATGCAACAAAAACATTGCATTCTTGTCTAGACCAGGTCCTAGGTTTTTATGGTCTAGGGGTTAGACCTTGTGTAAGGTGGTGAGAGTGCACTAAGGTAGATTGGTTCATCATCGATCAGCTGCCTATGACCAAACATTTATTTAAATCTTCATCATATGTGTTTCATTTTGGGTGATTTAAAATGTTATGGGAGTGCTACCTCAAGCTCTAAAAAGCATCTTTGAAGTGCAAAGGAAAAAAGAGTAATGAAAAAATACCAAGAAGAAAAATAAGCTTTTCAACTTACAAAATGTGTTTTTTTTCTCCTTCTCTTTGGACCCCTCCTACTTTCAAACCTCATAACTTTCTTATTGCTATAGGAGCACTACCTAAAGTTCTACAAATCATCTTGGGACTTTAATAGCAAAAGAGCAACATACACAAAAAAATTTGGGTGTTTAGGAATTGGCTTTGGTAGTGTTTAGTGGTTTGTTTTTTTAGTTCTTGACTCCCTTTATTTTGGGGGGTCATAACTTTCTCATTTCTAATCCATTTTTGACCATTGTTAGTGTATCATATGTGCCAAAAGGAGGGTCCAAATTTTGTTTGGACACTAGAAACAATGGAGCCATCCACTTGGAACTAGCCTACTTTGAGTGCTTAAGTGTTCGATCACTAGTCAATCTACCCTACTAAAGAGTCCACTAATTGAACTTTTGTAAAAGCCTCCACAAATTTTTTATAATGTAATTGGAGGTGTTTTTATAGAGCTTAAAAATGGCCTATGAGCATTCCATTTTCCCAAAATGTTTCACATTGTTTTTTTCACGTTATCCACTTGGTATTATGGGGAAAAAATATTTTAAAATATTGATTTTTATGTCATACAAGAGCCCTTAGGGCGGGCATTACCAAATTTGGGCGCACACTCAACTTCACCCTTATTTCAATTATGCTTGCCCCATGGGGCTTGCCCTTACATTTATAGGTGCATACAACAAGTATGGATCAACCATTTTTTTGGTGCCAATTTTTGCAACTTGGTAGGTGCCAAAAGGGACATGTGACATCATTAAAGGAAATTAGAGTGCTAAAAATTGATATTGTCAGCACAATTTTATGTTGTTGGAGCCATCCACTCTATGAACAGATGAATTAGGCACCGCCTTGAATGATGAGGGTGTACTGTTGGTTGCCAAATTCTCCCTATGCAACTTGTTCGGTAGCATTTGCAACTAGTGCAAGGTAGCTACCATCGCCACACTAACTAGAAGTTGAAAAGCGTTGTCATTGCCCCATACAAGATTGAAAACTTATAATAATCACCACTTGTATAAAAAGAACAAAAAAAATCAAGGGTCCATTTGTAGGATGAGTTTTTGACATTTAAGTTGATTGATGAATGCTCAATATGGAGATTTGGGAGGGACAAATTTGAAAGATTTGTGAAGTAGTAAGATTTGATTAGGGATTTGATTACAGGTAACATATCATGAACCATGATGTACTTTGTTGTTGTTGCAGATTTTAATGTATCTTGCACTTGTTGGAATTTCAATTTACCACTTGTCCTTGTGTTTGTGGTTTGTTGAACACAACACATGGCACAATAGTTGGCTTTTGGAGTAAAGCTTTGACTCCCTTGTACAATTGATCCCAAGTTTCAAGATGTCATAAAGTCTTGTTGTTTGCAAAGTAGAATGTGCATTGTGTGGGATTTTCCCATTTCGCTTAGTAATCAACATGGTGCATCAACTTGAGCTTTTTGAAAATGTGGAGGAATCACACAACAAATAATGAAAGACAAGGAATCATGCAACACTCACCATAATTAAGTTTGCACATTGTCCCTTGAAGGTCTATTAAGCCTTGATTTTTTATACAAGTTTCATTTGCAAGTTGTATAATTATAGAGCTTTCAAATAGCTATCATTTCTAAATGATTTCCATAAATTTTTGAGATATGTTTCTTCCAAAAAAAATTCTTTGCAAAAGTTGGAAAGTGTCATTTGCATTTTGCCCACATTTGTTACAAAAGTGTCAAATTTTGTTTCTTGTGTAAGTCCAAAAAGTTGTATCGTTCCAATTTTGTTGATATTTGTTGCAATATTGTTTTGCTTTGTGTTTTTAGCTATGGCACCTTTGAAACCTCCTTCTAATTTTAGATTTTGGCTCTTGTTCAATGCATCATCTTCTATCCTATCAATTTACAACTTGTCTTTAAAAATGTTGAACAACTTGTAAATCCAATGTTTGTTTGAACCTCTTGTGTCATCAAATACCCCCAATCCTTCTTTTGAATGTGTAACCACACTTGATGTGTTTATAAATTTAGAACCTACTCAACCACAAAAGATGAAAGCAAGGGAAAATGAGTGAGAACTCAACTACATATACCAAGATCATGGGGCTACTAAGTTCAAGTTGGTTTGAACTAGTGTGTGCACCTAATGGGAAAATGAAAATGGTACAATGTAGGATTTGCTTTGAAATAGAAGGGAGCAAAAAGCTACTAGTTCCAAAATTAAACTCCTTGATCAAACACTTGGGATTTAAGAAATGTGTAATAGTTTGACCAATAGTTGTAGTTGGTGAGTATTACGTCAATCTTACTAATGCACACATAAAAAATGAAAAATATGTATGGCTATAATTTGTACAATGGCTATAGTTTGTTGCAATTTAACATTTGCTAAAGTAGGGACACCCAATGATTAATTTTGAATCCTTCAACTTTTTCTTCCAATTTTTGAAGGTTAACAACCACCCCAAGAAGCATTAATTCAATTTTATAGGTTGGAAAATACTTAATGGCCTATTGTGCTGCAAACCATCGAAGTTGATATTCATAAAACACCATTTATATTGGTGAGTTATGATGAAGTAACTTCCTTTAACAACCAAAATTGGCTATCTTTGCATGTTTACTTGGTGAAGGATTGGAAGAGGGTCCTAGTATTGTTAAATTTGCAAAGGGTGGATGGAATGACTTTTGATAAACTTATTATCACAATTGTAAAAAAATTTGCTGGAATCATTGGCTTGAGTGAATCTAACCTTGCCCATAAGTTTGTGTGTTTTGGAACATGTGGAGTCTTAGCATTTTAAAGTGAAAAATTTGGTGTAACTACCCAACTTGTGCAAAAGTGTTCCATGTTTGAATAATGTCATTACATGGCACATAACACAAATCTAATTGTTCAAACCTTAAATTTTTTCCCTTTGGTTTCTAAAATTGAAGGCCCCCTTGTTTGTATGTATAAATATTTTTCTCATAGCCCCTAAGTGGCATATGGAGTTTTGTAAATTGGCTAAAACGTTGGAAGGTCCAAGGTTGTTGCAAGTTTGATGATTAGGATTTGAAAGGTGTTTCCCAACACAAGAAATTTTCAATGCCATAACAATCAAATAGTTTCAATATTAGCTTGTTTTGGAGGTGGAAATTACATTTCTAAAACATTTGGCCATCATTAAAATAAGCTTTGGGTTGTGACCTAAAAATAGTGTTAAACGTTTTCTATGGATGAAACTAGAAAACCATAATTTAGCTCTATGGCTGAATTGCTAGAGGTGTGGTGTTTCAAGGCCACCGAAGAAGTTGTTATCTTGTTTTTTTGTTTTGGTTTGTTTTCTTGTTTTGCAAGTTATTGTGGAGGGATCTTGGTGATTTGGTTTCAGTGATGGAGTGTAATCTTGGTTGTTCAATGGAGATTCTTTATGAGCTATGTGAATCACGGTTCTATGTGTGGATTGGTGCGGAGATTTCAGGGGAGCGAAACGACAGGGAGAAGAAAAATATATATGGTGCTAATTGAAGTGAAGAGGGGCACTTTCTGGCAAGGAAATGAAGTTAAGTTTCTAGATTTATGATAACTAACAAATGTGGAGTGGATTTTGGAGATTTGGATTGTAATCAGTTAGGGGCAGAAGTTGATATAGACTTCTTATTGTCATAAAATCTTGACACTTGAACTTTCATTGTGCCAAGAGTGTCAAAAAAAGATTAGGAGGTTTAGCATTTTCTTTTTAAGGACCAATACAAGGGAGATGATGAATGTGTCAAGGATTTTTGGAATGGTTGTTGTGGCAACATCATCTTTGATAACTTGGGGGTCTTAATGTGAGTGTGCAATGTGTTCATTTTGAGAAAAGAGTATTTGCTGGATAGTGGGAGCTCTGGGGATTTTGGGAACAAAAGGATATTGGGAAGTGTAATAGATCACACTCAGCACTTTTGTCCTAAATCTCTATCCAATTTTTGAAAGGAACCATGTGATGATGTCTAGATAATATTTGTGGGATTTATGTGGTTGGAGTATGAGCTACCACTCTCATTAAACAACCAATTGACTCCTTGAGAAGAAATCAAGAGAGAATTTGATCCCTTGTGGTCCATAGAAATAAGATAATAAAGTTTGGTGTCTATAAGGATCTAGATGTAGAAATAAGACTTGTAACAATTTTTCTATTTCAGGAAGATTTTAGCAATTCACATTGAGTTTGTATACCCAACATTAGAGGTTTACACAAGCAGAAAACATCTCCCTTTTCTTTTAGGGTGACAAGGTTTCTAAAGGCCTTGGGAATTTCTAAAACATTTGTGGGGCCATTGTTGGACCTTATATGGTTTGATCAACAATATGAATTTTTGAAATTCATAATGTTACATCAATGTCAAGGTGCCATGGTGCTTCCCCATAATTGTAACCCAACTACAAAGTATTTTGTATCCTCATAACTATTTCACCCTTTTCATTTCCCACCAACATGAATATGAAAAGGCAAATTAACATGTGCCTTTTCATGTCCATTATATTTATATTAATTAAAATTAAATTTGACATTGATGTGAATAATGGTGAATTATTGATAATCATATAGGGATAATCATACAAGAACATAATAAAAAGGAAAATCATCATTGGTAATGCATAGCAATGGGGAGCCCAAGTATGTAACATAAAGCCCAAGATAGTGAGCTTTATTGGAATAAGGGCATGCACAAGCTAAAGTACGAAATATAAAAACAACCATATTGGTCTCATTTGTCTTAAAATGATCAATGTGTCATAAAGTGGAACCTCAAGACAAACATGTTATATTGTCCTTTTAGAAGGCAAGCACCTATCCTTAGGACATAAGCCTGCACACCCTAGGGCTTGGTGTCCTAAGATAGAATGTTTTGAAAAGCCTAGCTAGGACCATGAGGTTTGAAGGTGTAGGTCAAGAGGATTTCAAGGCCTAGGCCTTGATTTTTTTCAATTCTAAGATACTAAGGCCTAGGACTTGTAGGTTAAGGGACATTAACATTAAGCCTTGTAATTTCAATGGCCTAAGACATGAAGGCTTAAGGACATGCAAACATGTTTTAACATATTTTCACTACAAGATTTGCAATGTTAAGAATATGGGACATCCTCCTTTGTGAAGGAAATCACAACATGCTTTTCAAAAGTGGGCTTGCCCTTATGGAAATCCATGGTAGGGTAGCTAGGCTAGTGTCCAAACATTTAAGGTAAGGTTTGTTCACCATTTTTGCAAGAAGGCATTAATTTTTATGATGTCCAAAAAATAGATGGAGCCTTCTTCTTGGTGCATCTATTGCACTAAAGATCGACAAAAATGAACTAAACATGAAAAAATTACAACTTCTTGAAGTAAGGGGGTTAGCTTTTACAAAAAATTCGAACAACTCATAGCTTATTTCCAAACCCCTCAAAAAAATCCTTAAATATTACTTTGTTGCAGTTAGAATTACAAAATGATTTGTATTATTTAATATGGTAATTTCAAAGCAGTTTAAATTGCTCAATTTGAACAAAAAATGAGAAAGTTATGCACTAGTGAAGTAGGAGGGGGTCAAAATGAAGAAAAATGAAAAAAATGCAATTTTGCAATTCAAAAAAACGCATTTTCTTGATTGTTTATTTTTGGTTGCTCCTTTGGCTTTCCATTTCAAAGATGATTTGTAGAGTTTGATATGGCATTCCTATAACATTTTAAATCACTGAAAATGGGGAAATTTTGAAAAAGATCTACCAAAGTGTTCAATGATAGGCTAATGTTCGATGATAAGTGTATGTACCCTAATGATAAGTTCTAGGCCTTAAGCCATAGGCCATAGGCCCAAAGTCCTATGAACAGCCTAAGACAAATGTCTTGCAAACATGGTGAGATCAATGTCCTTGGGGCCAATATGAAATAACCCTAGGCCACAGAATTTCAAATATGAGGTAAAATCAATGTGTTTTGGCCTAATGTTTGGCCCTAAATTGTGAAGTTTAACCCCAAGCTAAAGCATACTTTGGCATGGGCATTTTGGCCTAGTGTTAGAATATTTTCAAGCATATTGACTTAGGGTTAGAATATTTTATGACATCTTGGCTTAGGATTAGAATCATTTAGGACATCTTGGCCTAGTCCTACCTAGCTCTGCTGCCCCTTAACTTCTGGCAAGTTCAAACCAGTTAAAATACGAAGTGTTCCATGAAATTCTCAAAAAAATGAACTCATAGTTTAGTGGTGAACACGTGGTGACGTTCCAGTGTTTTGTTAGGAATTTTTGTTTGTAGCCAAAGTGGCTATCATCCATTGGAAGATGCAAAAAAAAGTGGCAATCATCCATAGGAAGATTTAGCCAAATTTGGCAATAAACCAGATATGAAGTGCAATGCTTTAGTCATCCTTTTATAAATTTTTCTAGAAAAAAAAACCAAACATCCTAATCCTGGAAAAACTTTCTCTGAATTTTGGCGGTTGAAATCCTCAAAAATTACTTCAATTTCGAGTTTTAAAAAAAAAATTGGCGAAATTCCGCCAATTAAAAAAAATCCGTGATGAACGACCCTCAAAAACGAACTAGTCTCTCCCTTACAGACAGAGCCAAGAATACATCCAATAATTGAGTGAGGAATCGATACCTAGTGTGTCTGGCAACACCATTTGTTTATTTGGCAACTTCCCAACAGGTCAAACTCCCCCATAAATTGCAGAATCAATTCCCACAACCAATGAAGAGGGAGAGCTCACGCCACTTTGGCTATAAAGAGGAAGAGCCAAGGCACTGGCAGTTGTCACTGATGGTCAGGAGTGACATGCCACCAAGAATTCAATTTATTGCTGAGTTTAGAAAGGTGTGGACCTATAAAGTAAAGTACATGACTGTTTCCTCCCTTAAGGGTTTGGGTATTTTTAACACCATCATGTGGCCCAAAGACAGCCAGTTGCACACAAATGATTGGAGCTAATTAATGTAGCTAATACGGAGAGAAAAACTTGGCAATAATGTTTTCGCACTTCCCAATTTTGGGGATGAAAATGGCTGGACCATAAAACGTTGTGGGCTGGTAAAGGCCAGAGAAAGCTGTTGAACATGATGCGGGAGAAGACTGTAATAAATATGATCTGACAGCTGCTGCTCCTTGTTTCTGATTGGGCAATCATAATCATTGGTCCAAGTGGTTTACTATTAGTAGGCTGCCACGCATTTACAGTTCCAGTTTTAGTTTTATGTGCACGGTTACAAAAGGGCAAATAACTAAAAGTTGGATGTGAGAAATAGTTTTTCCAGGGTTACAAAGTGGGGATATTCTTAGAGTGGAACTGATTATACTGCACAATACTAGTTAGATGCCTACAATTCATTGGACAGTCCATCATGACTCATTGAGTATCTGAGCAAGAACTTGGTGTAGAGAGGATGTGTTGTTGGAGCACGATCTCCGAGGGAGCACAATGACAGCAGGCTGGGTCTCCCTCTTAACGAGATTGAAGATGTGTTTCAAATCATTTTTCACATGACTGACATACACATCCATTTTGGCACATGCTTCACGATGCTTCACTGCAGATTTCTGTGGTTCAGGGCTTTGTTTGACCACTACATGGCCGCACTCATGGGAGTAGCATCATTATCAATAACAAAGTTGAGAGATAGCGTTATGCCTTAGACCATCTCCAGCAACAGCTATGAAACATTCTGAATTGCAAATTTTGAATGATCTGGAGCACTCCAATTCAGTGGATTCCCTGAAACTTTACTCGAGGCCTGAAAACGTGCACATATTTCAGGGACTTGTAAGAGCAAAAGAAATTTGAGAAATGATTCTTGTTCACTCTTTAGATAGCCTAAAAGTGGTGACATTTAAACTGTCTCTTGCTTTATATACTATTCAGTTCTTGTTTTTTTATGGGTGGGGGAAGGGAAGGACATTTCATTTATATTTGGGATCTGATAAATTCTTACTGAGGCCCAAATAAGAGCATCTCCACCCACAATGCACACCCTTTATTTGGGTCTCTTCCTCTGTTTGTAGAGAGTGTTAATTATTATTCCATCCTCATGACAAACAACAAAGAAAAATTGAACAGCATAAAGTCTTTCACTATATACTGTCCACTTGATAATTTCAATGGTGGGGATGGGGGCACAATTAACGCTCTACATTAGATGTGATAAACACACAGATAGGCCTAAAATAGGGGGTGTGGGTGGAGTCTGGACCAGAGTGGGGTGGGAATTTAAATTTGCACCAAACCCCCTTTGGGTATCATGATGGGTATCAAAGTTGATCATCACAATTATACACAAATCAAATACCCAGTTCTGAAATTTATAACCATGATTATCGAAAAAGTAAAATACCATGTTATTATATATAATCATAATCCTCAGCTTTTTTTGAAAATGTCAAACAACCACCTAAGCATTAGTAATCATCGGGTCATCTCAAACTCCCAAGGAAATGCATCTAGAAGCTATAGACCACTCAAAGTTGAATTTATTGCCAAATAAAAGCTGAATACATGTTCTACTATCTACCACAACACCAGAAATAACGTACATACTTTCCATTATGGTGTTGATTCTCTTGTCAAGAGATATTCGTTTGCCATGGCAATTCAAACAATTAACAACATATGTGCTAGTATAGATTACTCTTCACTACCCAACCCTGTCCGGGGGCAATCAATTGCAACATCCTCTCCTAGAATAAGTTCCAAACTCAAGAGTTTCACCCATCTACACCACAAATCAAGAATATATATATAGTGCCACATGTCTTATGATACACATTGTGAATCGGGGTTTGCATTGTTATATACAGAAGTGAAACTAGATCCAACCAATAATGCAATTGCCATATCCACGTCCCTTCTTGAAGCACAATCTAAATTCTTGGTATCAACTACCAAAACCTGGATCAAATATCATTACTTGTATGTAACTACAAATACATTGAAATGTATATTGAAATACATATATGAATGCATTTCAAAGATGAGTAATAAAAAGGGTGCTTTTGCAAGAGGGATAACACCAAGGACAAAAAGAGTCTTCATGTATCAAGCTTGTAGCAAAAATCGCATTGTCATTTGTAACCATTCACTTAACACTGTGTAGATTGATCCAACTTACAATACAATAAGTAAATAAACTCAAATTAAACATAATTCAAATTCATGTCATGACAAATTGAACTACTAAGAAATCTTCTAAAAAATGGACCACATATAACTAAACATAGTGACTTTGATGCTCAAAACCCTAATTTGTGTAGATTAGGGTCACATGAATTGAAAGATTTGAAAAAAAAAGGTATGTCATTATAAATAGTTGCTCAAGATAGAAAAAATAATAAAAATTTTGATAAGTTGAAATGAACAAGTTCAAAGAAATTAACCCCATCCATGAACAATAAAACACCTTGATCAACCCCACAAGCATCAAACAACCAAGATACATCACTAATCCACGAAAATTTCCACAATATGTAAATCTAACTTCAAGTGAATGTAATTCTTACCTCCCACATTGATGCAAAGTTAATGACCTTCATACAATCCATTAGAAAGGAGGCTTCATGTAGAGTGGTTCCATAAACACCACCAATCAAGGTTTGAGAAAAAGATTTAGAAGAAAAACCAAATTAAAGGGGTTGGGAACGCCATAAAATAATTCAAAACCAAAACCAAATAGAGAAGTTGAAAACACAACACCTTTTCAAACTTTCCATCACAAGCATTTTATTGCCAAATTATAGGCAATAACAAATGTAGATATCAGTAATTATTAATATTCATAGTTCTCATGTAAATAGAAACCACATATACATTTCAATTTGAATACATTGGGTTGGGAAAATTGACAATCAAACTTACAATAGCAAATGCTCCCACTTACACAAGAGCAAAATCAAACCAACATTTATAACTTCATGGTTAATGGTCTTCAAATATAGGTCTTACATATTCTAAAATAGCCAACATAAATAAAGGATTACCCAAAAAAATTTATACATACTCAAAACACATAGGCACCAAGTTCCACTTGTGTTAAAATATCCACATGTCACTAAATCCAAAACAAAATCACCTACAACATGAACTTACCAAATTTTGTTTACTAGGATAATAATTCTTTGCTTTAGGTTTCCAAAAAACTTGAAAAAAAAAAGTTGTAAAATGGGAAAAAAAAATTAAAAATTAATAAGATAGATTGCAAGGAATACCTTTGCACATTGCAACCTACAACTATAAGCATAGAAACAATTTTAAAAACCAACCCAATCCTTTTTTTAACCAAATTTTGAGCCAACACATATTTGCAACACAAGTGAAATAACTAAAGGGGGATTTGAACCCTAATCCCAAAGGGATCCTCCTACCCATTATAGTTCAAATTATACCTACACCAACACTATTATTAAATAACATGCAAAAGGTTTCAAAATCAATGTGTTTAACCTTGAGCTTGAAAATAACATGACTACAATGCTTAACCAAAGGCATGAATACTCCATGTAATAATTACAAAATAAAGAACACACACATTGGCGTAAGGTGGTAGATATTTTTTGATTGTGGGATTCTTTAATTCCACCTTGATGCATAATTGGCAAAAAAAGCCAATAAGATTAACTTTCAATAATGGCCTAAAAACACCAACTGTAAACTAAGAAAACCAGGACTAAACATTTAACCCATAATGGATTCCACTCACATATATCCACGTAGAATAGGAACTTGGAAGTTCTCCATCAAGTAAAATGTTTATGCATACATTCTCACAACCAAATCAAGGTGAGTGGTTAGGTAATTTTGAAGCTTGATTTTGGTGGAGAGGTTGGAAAAGGTCTACTCATCCTTCACAAAACCTAGAACCACCATGATGCATAGTTTCACAACTCAATGGATTAATGAAATTCTATCTCCATTTAATGCCTAAACCCCATAATAAGTAAAAGGTAAAAATTGAAAGTGGTTGCATTAAATGATGAATGCATTTGATCACACACCACACATCAAACCACAAATTATGAAACCTTAGATCTTCATGCATCTTTACCAACATTAGCCTTGAAGAAAATTATTAGTCTTTCATACCCTAAAGTATCCAAGTTCATATCATGGGCATCATGTTAATGCCTCCATATAATATTTATATAACAACATATGTACTCATCAATTTGGGAAATGTTAAAAAAATATTTTCCCAACATAACATTTCTTAATCTTGTACATTTCCTCCCTTGGATGTAAACATTAAAACATCATTGAAGTGGTCACAAGTTTAATGCTATCAAATTCCACCCTTCAATCTTGTGGATCCAAAATTCAAATATTCAAACGACATCTAACATAAAACTTTTTACTAAGCTCTTGCTGAAATGTCAATTCTTCATTTATTTCCAAGCCTGTCTTTCCATTAAAAGATGTTCTATTAATGTATTTTTCAAAAACCATGGGTTTAATTCATTCCATGACCTTTTTAATCATTCCAATATGGTGAATAAGACCAAAGTTGTAATTTTGGAAAAAAGGCCCACTTTGCAAGCTTCCCTATTAATCACCATGAACTACTTTAATGTTTAATTTGATTAATAAGTTAACAAATTTTATTGGGTAGGGTGGCTATCATATCGTTGAATACTATGGGTCGAAAACTTTCAATTGATTAATAATTTAGATTTTAGGATTTAAGAAATGCCATCCACCTTAGCCTTATGGATTTGTAGGCCTCTTAAATAGATCACAAAATAAAGAAATTCAAATGTTGTGATTGAAAATGGTTATGAATTTTATTTTCTTCCCATTTAAAATGCTTTGAATCCTACATCATACTTGGTCCAACATTCCAAAAGCATGCAAACATTTTTACCCTAAACATTCATTAAACAAATTTATGTTAAAAATCTCATGAATGTGGACAATGATGTTTTTTCTAAAATGATATCAAGTTAAGGTGAGGCTATTACAAATTACAACAAAAGAAGTTTAAACATAATTCCAACAATACACAACTTGAATCTAAAGAAGGCATAGAAGTATGGGAAGGAAAAAAAAAAGGAATTTTAATTCATAACATCAAATATTAATAGTTCATGGAATGGTTTAAACAAATTATGGTGCAAGGTCATACTACAAAATTGGTGTGGATTGATTTGAAAGTAAGGAATGGCATGATCAATATTCATATTTGTTTAGGGAACTAGGTCTAGGAAGTTTGAATAAGGCTCATTACATAATTTTAAAATAAAATTTTAACATCTATTATCAATAAAAATGAATAATGATGGATGAATTTTATTTAGTATGGATCAAAATTTTACAAAATGAATAACTTTCATATATTGTGGATGATTTTTTTTTCCAATAACTAATTTTATCCATGTAATCAATGAAAGATGATCATGAACAAGTTTTATCCATCAATGACAAATTAGGTGATGATGGACAAAAATCAATTTTCATTATATAAATGACAAGCTAGGTGGTGATGGATGAATTTCATAAAATATGGATGTAACATGGACATTCATGGATGAATTTTATTCAAGAATGATGTACTAATTTACATTAAAAAATGAATAAAAAAATCTTAATGTCCTAATAAATGTTCTTCAATCTATGTGGGTGTCTATGGTTGTAATTGTACTAGTAGAAAAACATGTGTTTTTCAACTTGTTTTTGTCAACTAATATAGTTGAAAGATGTTAAAATTCCAACTATTTGAGTTGAAAATGACACTTTTTCAACTATATTAGTTGACAAAAACAAGTTGAAAAATACATGGTTTTCTACTAGTGGATATGATTTGCACCTTTAGACACATGTGTCAACATGTTGACACACGTGTCTAAAGGTGCAAATCATACCCAACATCAAGGCCAACATAAGGTCTTTAAGTGATATACTAATTCCAATACTATTGTCATAAATTCGGTGGTGTTTGACGTGTCAAAAGTAGCTTGCACCCACTAGAACAAGTTTTGCAAATTGATTATGATCTTGATGACAAACCATTATAATCTATGGCCATGAATCACCTAATGGACAAACATTAAAAAAAAGACAAACAAATGGGTTACTTGTGATGAAAACATAATGGATGAAACCCTAAAATGGATGGAATAGTGTTGTTAATTATTGAAAACAGAAAATGACACATTCTTAGTAGTTGATGTGACGAATGCGAACATTAGACACCATCTTCCAATAGATGGAATTCATCCATAATGTTCATCCATAACTCCTAATTAAATTTTAGTTAAATTTTAGTTAAGTCTGAGTTAACTCTTAGTTAAGTCCCAATTAAATTTTAATTAATTCCTAATTAACTCTGAATTAACTTTTAATTAAGTCCTAATTAACTTGTAGTTAAATTTTAGTTAACTCTTAGTTAAATCCTAGTTAAGTCTAATTAATCCCTAGTTGACTCCTAGTTAAATCCGAGTTAACTTTCAGTTAAGTTTTAGTTAACTTATAGTCAATTCCTAGTTAGGAAGGTTCCAAAGAAGTTTCCTTTACTTGTTGCACATATAAAAGCCTCCTTGGAAGCTTCCTTGAGCTAAGTCCCCAAAGGGGTATAAATAGGAATAGGACCCCTCATTTCCTTTAGTTTGTTCAACACTAGTTTTAAGCACAATCTTGCATCATAGCCTTGTCATGTTTTTTTCATGTTCATGTTTGCATATGTTAGCATAATAAAAATTTGTTTCCATGTTTGTTTTGCACATCTTATGTTCTTGTTCTTAATTCTTGTGTTCTTGTTTTTAAATCACATAATCTTATCTTGTTCCTTATTTGGAAGTTAGACTTAGATCTTTTTTTAACCTTTGTTCTCGTGGTTTTTCATGTCTTTGATAATTAATGGTGAGATGCAAGTAAAATGTTTGATGTTGTGACTATTTTCCATACAACTTTGTTTGTATGCAAGTAATGTGCACTATGTGTGCTTTTATGTGCGATGGTATTTGCTATGTTTCTATGTTTTCGTTGGTTGCATTTTATGTGGTGTGGTTGTATTTGCATGCATATTTTGATGGACATCAACCAAAAACAAGGAGGGGTTGAGGAGGATAAGAAGAGGAATGCGGGGGATTTATTCAAGAACATTCTAGAATGAGGAGAAAATAAATGGCAATATTTTGATTTTGGTAGACATATAGTAGAGAATTGTGTAATGTGGCTTTTGAGTGTTGAGGCAATGAAATCTCCCTTATGCCATGTGCTTCAACAATTAGGAGTAGGTTGTAGTAGTAGCTTTGAGGGTTTATGACCAAAGGGGTGATGAGAAAATAAAGGATTTTGAAAGTAGTCATCCCAATAATTCTCAAAGTGTGTTGTTGCATTTGTGTGTGCAAGCCTGGTGTATTTGTTCTATTTCATGAGAGACTACCTTTAACAATTAGGAACTTTGAAGGAATGCCTGAATCGATTTAGTTTAAAAGTGTTAATCCTTAAATGAGAGGCTAGGTTTCTCTTTAGCAAACTCATGAAATGATAATTTTGAAGGATGGGAATCTTTAAAATGCATAATTGGGATAATGTTGTTGTTATAGTTGTTGAATTGTTGTGTTTCTAATGTTGTAATAGCCATAAGGGATTATGTGTCTAGGGGATTCAAGGGAAGGTTTTCCTTTTACTTTTTGTATGGATATGTGAAAGTGCATGTTCAACATGGGTTGCTATGGCATGTGATTAGTGAGAAGATGAAATATGACCAATTGAGCTCAAGAGAAGGAAATTGGAGTGAAATGACACATAGAGACCCTTAGTTTTGAATTCAATATAAATAGTAAGAATTCTTGTAGAATTTGGAACATAATGTTTATGTAATTCAATAGGGGATGATACAATCATCTGCAGTTAGGTCCATGTTTCAAGTTTAATGAATAAATTAGTATTATATATGCCTTGTCTTTTAGTATTAAAATAGGTTTAGTCCAGTGGAAGATGATGCAAAAATATAAGGCAATGGAAAATTATTGTTGTCTGGATGAACAACAAAATCACCATCTTTGAGTTTGATTAGCATCACTTTGAGGGACATCGACCTCTAGGTACATTAGTAATATGTATCTTTGGTTTTGCTACATTTGAGATCATAGGGTTTAATCTTAGAAAGGTAAGGGAAGGGGACATTACACTCGGAGTAACATTATAAGGGTTTTTCACCTAAACAACGATATGTTTGAAAATTTCACATGATGATTGGAGTTGGGTGCTCATCAACACAAGTAGCTCCAAGTTCTTTTATGTTTTCTAGATGGCCTTATCAGTCGGAGTGAAAAATTCAAGAAATTTCATGAAAACCCTAATCACATACCTAGATTAGGAGACATTTTGATACATGTAGATCCATTGCCATTAGGAGGTACTGCTAAGTTTTTCAAACCTGAATACAATGGTGAACTTAAGGAGGGAGACATAATTATTAGGGTAGAATTTTCAAGATCTACTACTTGAGTACTAAGTTGGAAGCTCTGCTGTAATGGAAAAAGGACTTTTGAATTGGGTTTATGTAGGTTCCAATGAGATAAATTTCAGTAGCAAGATTAAAGGTAACATGATGTTTGTAGTAAAAATGGAAGAAGAGCACATAATAAAGTATGTAGTCTGAGGTGTAAGATAACATTTTGCATTGAATTAGATGGAAAATAACTACCAATCATGAGGAAAAGCGTTTGATGTAGATAAACCTCTTAACTCTTAGCCTTTTACCTTCTTTCATTTGGAAATTGAGAAGCCACCACCATATGTTGGAGATAGTTGGGTTCCAACATTACTTATAGACTATAATGGATCTGTGAAAATCCTTAGACCTGGGTTAGAAACATGGTTTCAACTTGGAGATAGGTTCATTAGAATTGAACATGTTAATGTAACGTCACGATTGTTAAGTTGGATGTTGGAGATTAATGAGAATGGGTTGCATCGGTAGGTGGAGGAAGGTGAAAACATGTGGACTTTTGTGTCTACTCTTAATTAGGATTCACATCGACACAATAATTAAATCCTAAGACTAACCAATGAATGTGTCATGATTAATCTTAAGGGAATGGACAAACTATTTTGGGGAAAGGAGTTTGAAGATATTTTGGATTGGACAAAGAGGTTAGAAATGGCATCTGAAGGGTTATGATGAGGTGAAGTTTCTTAAGATTATAAACCTTAATTTGCGTGGTAAAGCTAAGGACTAGTTTAAAAAGCTCCAACTTGTTCTACATATTGGAATGAAATGAAAACAAACATGCAACATAAATTTGGCGATGTAGATCTTAATGAATTAAGAATGATAATAGACTTTGTCAAGCAGGAATTTCGACAAAGAGTCCAACTATATTTTGACAGGTTGGATAAGCTATTAAAAAAAAAGAAGATAAAGGATGATGAATAAAGGAGGTGCTTCCTTGTGCATTTGCGGCTTAAGATCATAAATTTGTGTATGGTAAGGATGTACGTTAATGTTGAGGAAATGCTTATGGTTGCTAAGGATGTTGAAAGGGTGTATGGTGAACTAGGTGAAATGTTGTTTGAACCTCTCAAAAAGGAATAGGAAGAAGGTATGACTATTGACACAAGATTGGAAAAGTATGTGTATGCTTTAAATGAATCATTCATAATTTTTTTCAAGGGATTTTCATTTGGTGTAGGGACCACCAACACAGATTGTTAGTATTCCTATTGTATGTCAAATATGCATAACTAGTGATCACATAACCACTTCATGCTAGCACATAGGGAACCTTAAGCCAAAATGTGCAAAGTGCAATCTCCCTCATAAGATCGTGTTGTGTGGAATAAGATGCAAATACTAGTTAGCAATGGGGCATATAAAGGACATATGTTGGAAATATGGGAAGGATGACGCAACCACCAATAATTATCTTGAAGTTATGGTGGATGATGAAAAGGCTATGTGGTGCTAAACATGATGATTTTCAAAAGCAAGGATACCTAGGCAACACCTTCTTATGTACGTTACTGATGAAGCAATAATTGATGACCAAAAAATTGGACATCTTAATAACAACATAAGCTCCATAGTCCGGTCCAAGATATTAAACCACTTCATAAAAGGAAAGATTTCATTATCACCCATGGAGACAATTCTTGCAATACTTAGAGAATTGGAATCGTTGGAAAGCTTGGTCAAATTAGTATGAAATAATCACAATGAAAGACTAAAGATGATCAATTTGACTAAGGTTGAAGTAAACCATGTTGTATGGAAATTCCATATCCACAAGAATCACTGCAAGATGTTGCATCTACTAGTGGAAATCAACAATACTTTGATAGAAAGGTTGGTAAATATAGGTGTTTTAATGTTAGTGCATGATGTATGTTAACATTGTGCAAAAGCTAGGCCTAATGCACTTGGTATTTGGGTCTGAGGCATACAAAATTATGTCAAGAGTGGTGACGCAAGCCCTTGGTAGGATAACTAAACATCGTATGAAGTTGGGGATGTTCAATGCTTTATGACATTTATGATTATAAATATTGATAGCTAGGATATTTTGTTGGGTTTGGAATTCCTAGTGAAGATAGATATTGTGGTGGATGTGGAGAAATGTTTAATCTAAATCAAGCAAGGGCCTAGCAATGGTGTTTAGATTTTACCATGGAAAATGGCAAAGGTGCTGCAATTGGTCATTGATAGGCATTATGAAGATGAAGACCATGTTCATGATGAAACTCTACAACTATATGGGGGATTGGACCTCTACCAACAAAAGTGGAAGAAGGTAGGATGTCCATTCAAGAAAATAGACAACCATTATTTGATGATGAGACCAACAACTCTTCTATTGATGACTTTGAGAAGAGATGGTAGATGTAGTAGATGATGAACAAAAGAAGTTGTTCTTGCAAAACAAGGTAACAATTGTTGAAAATTTAATGGATAATAGACTATAGTATTTTGTGTAGCTTGAAGGACCTAACCAAATCATGAACTTGATTTTAGAAAAGGAGTCCTAGATAATGTTATGTTTGGAATTTTTTTTGATTAAGAAGATTTTGAAAATTGGATGTAGGGTGTATTTCAATTAGATGAGGACAAAAGAAATGAATAATATAATGTTGCTAGGGGTACACTTGTGCCAAATATTTTTCAATTGGACATTGAATTGGAACCAAAGAAAGATGTTGTGTGTAAGTTATGATTTGATGACAAGGATAAGTGGTCAAAAATCAAGGCAAAAATAAAAATAAACCTAAACTAGGTCCAAAAAGGACCAATCAATTATGGGAACTTCTTGATCAGTTTACTATTGTTTTTGCTTGGCACAAGGGAGAGTTAGGTTGTTTGAAATATGGAGAACATGTTGACACTCAAGGTTTTCCTCCTTGCAAGACCACACTTAGTAGATTTTCTTTTTGGGAAGAGGTTAAGGTGAAGAAATAAATTGATGCCTTGGTTGCATTGGGGGCTTATTCATGATTAAGCTTCTAGAAAAAAGAAAAAGAACTCTAGGACTTTTGTGGGCCTACTTTTTGCAAAGAACATTTACTTGAAAAAAATTTAAGTGAGAAAAATTAAATAATCCAATTTAAGATAATTCATGTGGTGGTGGTGAGTATTCACATTCATACATAATTGTGCATGAATATTTTGGTTTATAGCCATAAACATAAAAATTCCCAAAAATTCCCAAAATGAGTTTCAATGGATAACCAACCATGTTTTTTGGCAAATTTATTTCCTTCACATGTGACTGGCACCTAAAGTTAGACATTTTGAACCCATTGAACATAATTGTTTTGTCAAATGGTTAAAAGAATGAATCATTTTTCTTGTGTAACCCTTTCTTTCAAGATTTCAAGACTTCGAAATTTTTGTATAATTTGGTTTTTATCAAGTTCATGTAATGAACATGTGCTTTCATAGAGGGGGGCATGTTTTTGTTGTACAAAAAATTTGAAATCAATTGTATGATTTTATGCACCCCTTTTTATTCCTTTTCAAAAAAATGTAGTTTAAACATTTGATATAATTGGTTTATAAGACTAAAAATGACATTTACATAATATCCAAATTATTTTTAAATATTTTTATTAATTAAACAAGACATTTTATATATTAGCATACAACAATCCACTATAAATCTAATAATGTAAGATAAACAAAAATCCAAAGTTGTCTTTTGTAGTCTTTTAAATATAGGTCATTCATTTTTGGTACCCCAATTGTGAATACACCCTTGAGTAAGATGAAACCAAACACTTTTGAGTATGCATGCAACCCATCACACTATTGGTAAAAAAAGACAAGAGTTGACACTTCTATGGAGATTACTGGCCATTCATTATGCAAACATGTTGATATTCCTTTCCAATGTTTTTGTCAAGGACCTCTTGACTCAACTAAGAAAATCATAGTGGTTTTCTGCACTAGATCTACAATTAGGTTTTTGGCAGATTAAAATGGCATCTGAATATATCCATAAATCTGCATTAATTACCAAATCTGGGCTATTTGATTGGATTGTCATGCTTTTTGACATAAAGAATGTTACCAACACATTCTCTAGGACCATGACAGAGGTCTTTGGAACTTACATGGACAATTTTTAAAAGGTTTTTGTTGATGATATGAATGTCCACAATATGATTTGGGAAAAATAATTGGAGCGTCTTTGATATGTTTTGATGAGGCTAATGGAAGTTAACCTCAAATTGAACCCTAGAAAATGTGTATTTACAAAAACTAGTCTTGCTTTTCTAAGTCATGTGGTGGATAGAGATAACATTCATTTAGATCCAAAAAAGGTTAAGGCAATGAATGAATTTCTAGTTCTTACTATTGTGTCTAATGTATGTGCCTTTTTGGGACTTACAAGTTATTATAGAAGCTATGTGAAGGGCTATTTGGGCCGCATAATAATACCTTTATTTGAACTCACCAAGAAGGACACCACTTTCAATTAAAACATTAACTATCAAAAGTACCCTAAAACATTAATTAGTTGTTCGAATTATTGAAGGCCACTTTGACTTCTATTCTAATTCTTATGAGGCCAAACTTTACTAAGGCTTTCATTCTTGATGTCTACGAGTGGGGTGGGAGTTGTCCTCTTTTAGAAAGATGGGAGAAATGAACATTTCATAGCATATGCTGGTAAGGGTCTTTTTCTGGTGCAAAAGAAATTTCACCCAATGGACGGAAAATGTTATGCCTTAGTATGGGGCATTTTGCATTTTCAACAATATTTGTACCAAAATCATTTCATTCTCAAGATAGATCATAAACCATTGAAGTGGTTAACTATGGTTTCTAATGCTTATGGCAAGAGAGGTAGGTGAATCAAGTCCTTATAGAATTTCAGCTTTAAGATTATGCATAGAGAAAGGTTTAGGCACATTGATGTTGATGCTCTTAACAAGGACCCCGTTGATAATGCATAAGCTGAGGAAGACATAGGAACTAAAATATTGGATTGTAGAGCTATTAGCTAGTTGTGTAATTTAATAAGACTTTCTGGACTGGTAGGAGAAGTTCCAAAATGGGCATAATATTGCAACAGTTGGGGAACCAAGGATTTTAAACCACTTTTTCGTGGTGCAAGAGTCACTACGGATAAAAGATGATGAACATGTTTTTAATCCAAATGTGGTTCTAAATTTTTAATTAGTGGTATCCATTGGTAAGTTTCTTGATGCGTTGGAAGTAGGGATTAGCAAGTGGAGGAGGCATGAACTTTGGGATGTCAGGGCCCCTTGGAAGTTAGTGGAGGAGGCCTAAACAATTGCTAATGATGGATCATACCAATTTTTGTTAAACGAAGACAATAACTAGGAGAATTCTAAGCATATGGATGTCTAGGAAGATGAAATGTGCATGACTGTGATTAATGGAGGTTAGTTTCCACTTTACATTGAAGAAAAAATAAAATTTAGGGTTGGGAAACACATCCTCTAATACTACTAGAATCATGATTGTTTAATGTTTAAGGGTTTGGTAGTTCCAAGGCCAAATGAACGAAGGTAGATTGTTCAAGATCTACACAAGGAGATTGGCCATTTTGGAAAAAGAATAATGCTTGCTAAGATTAACAAGTGTTATTTTTGGCACAAAAAAATTGATGTGGTAAAGGTAAAATCTTGTAAGTAATGTTAGCTTGTTAATAACACATGTAGTATTAAGTCAGAACTTGAAGAATTTAAAATTATCCCAATCTGGGATCAACCTTACAAAATAACATTTGACATTGCCAATCCCTTATTAGAAACCAAACGTGGCAACATATATGTTATGGTAGCCATTGATCATTATTCGAAGTGGTGTGAAGCAAAGGCATTTGTAGATCATGATGCCAAAACAACAAGAAGATTCTTGGAAGACAAAATTATTTGTAGGTTTGGTGTACCAAAATATGTTCTTACTAATAATGGTTCAAAACGGTCTGTAAAATTTGACAATTTGTGTAAGAATTATAGCATTCTCCATTAGTATACTATGCCTCAATGGCCTAGGTGTAATCACATGGTTGATGGCTTGTGAAAACATTGAAACATGGGCTTATAATTTTGTTTACCACTATTAACCATGTGCAAGATTGGGGATAAACAATTGCAAAGAATTCTTTTTGGATACCATTGTGCTGTTCAACCAAGCACAAAATTTTCTCCCCACATGTTGTTGATAGGTCAGATTCCTAGACTAATTGTTGACAATTCTTTGAGCTTGTTGGTACAAGCTTTTAAGGATGATGAAAACCTTATAGTAATGGTGGAATAGATGATAACCAAACTACAGCTTATTGCCAAGACGCATGGACAAGTGATTGAGAACATCACTCATGCCTAAGCTCGACAAAAGCAAGCATATGCATCAAGAAAGGGGAAGCAATTGTTTCTTGGATTCAAGGAATGCAAGACTTATGTAAAGACAAAAAAGTGAGGGAAGAAAATGTCCTTGGTTTCCAGTTGGTGGGGCCTTTTTTTGTTTATAAGATATTTTGATGGCCATGGATTTTTGGATCATGATGAAGGTGGAAAAGTTTGTGTGATCAAAAGCAAGGATGATCAAATGTGGGATATACTTTGAAGGGTTTTGCAACTATTTCATTCCACATTGAAGTTGTGAAGACTGAGGGACTCTGTTTAATTTATGAGGGAGACATTACATTTGTGATGAAGACATACGGGATGAAACCTTAAAGTGGATCGAATAGTGTAGTTAACTGTTGAAAGCAAAAAATGAAAATTCTTGGTAGTTGATGGTGAAATGCTAGTAAGGTGTTTGATGTTGTGACTATTTTCCATACAACTTTGTTTGTATGCAAGTAATGTGCACTATGTGTGCTTTTATGTGCGATGGTGCTTGCTATGTTTTTATGTTTTTGTTGGTTGGATTTTATGTGGTGTGGTTGTATTTGCATGGATATTTTGATGGACATCAACCAAAAATAGGTAGGGGTTGAGGAGGATAAGAAGAGGAATGTAGGGGATTTCTTCAAGAACGTTCTAGGATGAGGAGAAAAAATGGTAGTATTTTGATTTTGGCAAACATAGAGTAGAGAATTGTGTAATGTGGCTTTTGAGTGTTGAGGCAATGAAATCTCCTTTATGCCATGTGCCTCAATAGTTAGGAGTAGGTTGTAGTAGTAGCTTTGAGGGTTTATGACCAAAGGGTTGATGAGAAAATAAGGGATCTTGAGAGCAATCATCCTAGGAATTCTCAAAGTGTGTTGTTGCATTTATGTGTGCACTTGTTGGGTGTGTTTGTTCTGTTTCATGAGAGAGTACCCTCAACAGTTGGGAACTTTGAAGGAATGCTTGAATCAATTTAGTCCAAAAGTGTTGATCCTTAAGTGAAGGGCTGGATTTCTCTTTGTCAAACTCATGAAGTGATAATCTTAAGGGAAGGAGTCTTCAGAATGCATAATTGGGACAATGTTGTTGTTATAGTGGTTGAGTTGTGTTTCTGATGTTGCAATAGCCATAAGGGATTATGTGTCCAGGGGAAGGTTTTCCTTTTGTTCTCTGTATGGATATGTGAAGATGCATGTTCAACATGGGTTGTGGTATGTAATTAGTGAGAAGACAGGATATGACCAGTTGAACTCAAAAGAGGGAGATCAGAGTGACCTGACCCATAGGGTCACTAAATATAAACAATTAGCTTTGATTGGCTCACATGTTGGCATTTAATTGGAACCTCACGTTTGTGGGTGGGAATGGGGAAAGAACTTGCACACTATCTTGCACACTTGTATGGGCCCACATTTTGGATGTGGGTGGAGATGCTCTTATGCCAGAATTCACACATTCTCCTTCTCACTAGGCATCTTAAAATTGTATGTTAGCATTGGGGCTCTCTCCTTAAGATTCATTGGTAGATATTTGTCTTTTCAAGACTAGAAGACCATTCCTGAAATGATGGTTTTGAGTAGTGTTGGGTGGTTACTAGAAACATGAACAGACCCTTGGCAGTTATGGGGACAATTCTTAGGATCCATAACCATGGTTCTCAAAAAATCAAAATCTCAGTTCTGGGGTATAGGCACAGTTCTCAAAATTTTAAAAAATCAAATAAACTGGCCATAAAACGGCCAGTTAGTTCATTGCTGGTTCTTTCATGAAAACTGCCAGTTCTTTGATTCTAATTTTTTCAAAGAACCAGAACTACCAGTTTTCTGATGCTGAAATAATTTAAGAACCAGAAACAGCAGTTCTTTATAAATTCAAATAATCGCACAACACTGGTTTTGATCAGGGGAAGCTCTCTGAAACTGAAAACATTTCTGGAATTCCCCAAATCCACAATTTTCAAGCCTTAATATCTTATACAACTAGCTTTTGCTCACAAGGATGATAGTGTGTAGCTCATGCTTCTACCCCATTCCTTTTGTGGTTATTTGGAGTTGGTAAGAAATGTACAAAAGTACCCTCCATCACCAATCAGAAGGACTTATCAATTCATAAGGCACCGAGCAGACTTTTGTAGTGTAGGTTAGAGGGCACTTTGCAACACAGAAATTTTCCTCTGTGAAGGGTGGGCATTTCAAAAAACATAATGCCCACCACTCCTGTGGGCGTTTTATTTTCCACGAAGAACCAGGGATTGTTATTTTAATATATTTTGAGATTGGTTATATAGGATCAATATTGCAAGGTACCTTGCTTTACCCTACACATGAGCTAGAATTGTTAAGCACCTAAGTGAGCATCTGCAGTATAACCCCAACAGAAAAAATTCCAGCAAAAACATTTTAGACACAAGACTAGCAAATTAATTGATTTATAGTTGGTAAAATTGACAAATTTCTCAAATGGTAGTTGAAGTAGGTAGCAGGGTTTTGAAAATTCCCATCCAATCAGTTCAGTTTCTAATCCGAAAGATAAGATATGAACAAAATGAAACATATTGGCTGGTTTCAGGCCTGAAGGTCGTCATATAAGGAAAAATATCCATGCAACAAACTAACTAGAAGTTCTGTAATTGGCTAAAAGTCTACTGGTCAGGTACAAATGTATATCAGAGGCCTCTGGGTACCTAAGTGGCTGAAGAATTAGGCAGCCATATTGCTCTGGTAGTGACTGCATTAGTGGTGTTCAAGCTTGAAAAGAAGGAGATAACTGCCTACCTGGGGGGTGAAGAACTATGATTCCCAATCAATCAGATGCACCCTTATGCTTACTTACACTTGCACATTTTGAGCAATAATATATCCTTGCATGCATGCAAAGATTGCAGCTCACATCTACAAAGATTTGAAGTTATCCCTAAATCCTTCAAGGACGTTCTGCATTCCCTAAGTTTCCACACTTCACTAATACTGGTGGTATCCAACCTTATAACTGGTTTGACTACAGTAGGGTTAGCCACCTAGCACATCCACTTGGTGAGATGAAATCCACCAGCATTGCAATGCTGCTCATGGGTCCTACCCACAAGGCTATTGGCTTGCTGTTCACAGTACTACTTGACAGGTCACAGACTGGCACATGCTTGTTCTACTGCCATTCAAACTGTAATTAGGTGAGGTCATCCATATAACAATCTGAGGAAAAACAATGAGAAATTTGGGTGTTTGTTCTGAAACAGAGAACTAGGGTGATTGTATATTGTGGACTATGTCACCAGTCAGGTCTGCTCAATGCAATTCTTTTTCAAGGAAACAAGATCAAGAAAGAATGGGAATTGTTGTACACATGTATAAGGATAGCATCTGGGTTTTAGATAGCCTGCCAGGAATTCCAGAGCATTGGGCACTCAAAATCAAACTATTTACTTTTATTGGAGTTTGCTGCAATAGATTGCATCCCCCTGAACTTGGGTTATACACTACATGAAATGCCTGGTGGTTGCACAGTTTGTATCACATGTTGCAACATAACAAGAGTGGTGCAAATGTGTTTTTTATACTTTTACTTGTGAAAGCCACCTAGCCCAAGTTATTGGTTTACTAGATGAACCAGCCAGCCATCCCAAGTGTAACAACACTGATGAAGACAGTATGACAGATCATCTAAACTGTCTTCTTTCACAGCACTCACCAAGACAGATTGACAGTTTAGACAATCATGTCAAATCAATACAATTTCTCCATGAAATAAGGTAGCTGCTGATGAAATGTTGATGCGGTGGAATTCAGTGTCTACATACATGAGGCTTTGGACATGCAAGCATATGAGGGTCCCTGATTTAGTGGCAGAATCCTCACAGATACTTCTAAATTCTGTCACTCAAGTAGCCCATTCACACAATGCTTGATGCAGCACGCCACACTGTAGGAGGCGTTGTGACAATTGGGTTGGTGATCTGATTTCCAAAGACTAAACTACTCTGCTTCAAGCATTCATATGACTGTGCATCACTAGAGTGCATGAGAGGCACCTTTCACAGGCCCAACAAAACTCCTGTACAAGAATCAGTCATCTGTAATGAGTTGTTGTCTGTGGGATCACCACAACAACAAAAACAGACCTAAGATTAGTCCATGTAGTGGAAGTGACTGTGCATATTAAACTCCTCATAGTTGTGCTGTCCCAGATCTGCAACCCTTATATATGCACAGAAGGACCGCTGCAGCATGTCTTGAAAATTAATATTTATATACCCCACATTTCCATGATCTTTATTCTGTTGTAAGTGAAGTCTGGGAAAATTTTCTGGGATCTCAGTGAAATTATTGGTGTTGCAAGCTCATGTGCTAGGACAAAAATGGATATAGTTTACAAGCACAGTCAAAGAAAACAAAGGTTGCTTTGCTTTTGGACATACCCATGAACTTCATGCATCTCTCCAAAGGGTGTTCACTTTAGAGAATGCTTTTGTTTGCATTCCAGACTTCCACTGTGCACACCCAAACACTTCTCTTTTCCAGGTTGCATGTATTGGCTTCAACTCAAATCTGGCTGAACAGAATTCAGTCTCAAGTTATGCATTTTTCTAAAGAATTAGAAGAGATTGAACATGATTTTCCAAGCCATAATGTAGCAGTTCTCTTTCAGCCTCTGTTTTCTGTTTTCTATCATCATGCTTTTGTGCTTGACAAAGGTGATTTGTGTGACAAGAAAACAAGCTCACTCAAGCTCTAACACACAGATACATCCTGTCCTGTCATGGTGTTTAAGGGCCAATCTAAAGTTTAAAACAAAAACCCCTATCTATTTGTTCAAATAGCTGAACAAAGTTGAAAAAGACAATTTGTGATGAATATGTTCATACATATCTTTTCAACACCATGCTCCTATACATACAAAGTCCCTCTCCATTGTTACTTTGGAGAAATCCATGGCATCACCATGAATCATCCATCAAAAGCCAAAACCTTAATCCAAATGCTTTTATTGTCACGAAGAATCTCTAGCTAAAAAATTAATTAAGTAGCCCATTGCCATCTCACCAACTTGTAATTAGTTTCCAATTGAAAACTTTAGATCCCCACCAAGCAATTTAAAACAAAACATTGCAAGTTGAGTGCAAGTGCACTGCACTAAAAGAGATGTTGTTGATGATCACACTATGGTCTACTTAAATTATGGCCACATATATTTGGGGGCTACTTAGTACATGGTTAATTTGGCTAAGCCTATTTACCTTTCTACCCATGGGTTACCTATCTACCTCCTTACCCTTAGCCCACACTACAACAAATTGTGGCTTTTCAAAAGGTTCAACTTGATTAAAATGTTCATATTGATCGAAAGGATGGGGCATGAAAAACACTTGGTTCTTTTGATTGATTTAAAAAACTAAAATGACCATCTTGATCAAGTGTTAAATCATATATTTAGTCAAAAGGGACAAATTTTTAAAATGGTTCATCAAGATGCCCATGGCTTAATCAAATTGGCCATACTGAATGGCCATGCTTAGTTAAATTGGTCACATTAATTTAGTTAACTAGCTTATTTGCTATGTCTATTAAACTACTTGCTTACCTAGCATATATCTACCTACCTATGTCCTACCTACCTATCATCTACCCTATGTAGGTCCCACTCACCTACTATTTAACTACTTGTTTATCAATCTACCTACCTATTATATACCTACTTACCACCTACCTACTTACATCCTACCTATTTATTATCTACCAAAGTTACTTATTTATCTACCTATTTATGTACCTACCTACATACATATTATCTACCTACCTAGTTACCTATTTATTTACCTACTTACCAACCTACCTATTTACTTAGTTAAGTACCTACTTACCTACTTATGAAAAAAATTGAAGTTCAAAGAAACATGTTAAATTCATTTGGTATCATATTGTTTTACAGAGTGCTGTGGTGATTTGATGGCCAACACATTTGTGTGGAGCCAAAGAGACCAAGGTTCAATATGCTTTACCAACATATACTATGGAATATGTATATTCATATATATACCTTGTACATGTGTGGTAAATGTATAATATCTAGGTGGGTTGTGGATAGGTAGGTAGGAGACCATGGTGGGCAGGTGAACGGGCGGGTACTTATTATTTATTTAATTATTGCATTTTTATATTAAAAATTGAACTATTTTTTTCATTGAATTTTTTTGGATGCCCAATTTTTCGTCTAATTTGACTAGTCAAAAAGACCATTTTATGGTTAATATAAAAAAACCAATAATCAATTGGACTTGTTCAAATCAACTTGTCCAGTATGATTAAGTGCTCAAATTGACCAAATGTCAAAATGATTGGTTTTTGGTTTTATTTTCTAATAAAATAAACCATGATTTGTTGTAGTGCCACCTAATTATATAACTATGGGCTATTTACCTACCTACTTGCCTACCCATGGGCTACCTACATATAACCCACCTATTTATTTACCTATGGGCTACTTATCTACTTATTTGCCTACCCATGGGCTACCTACCTATAGCCCACCTACCTACTTACCTATGGGCTATTTACCTACCTACTTGCCTACCCATGGGTGATCTATCTATTTATTTGTGGGTTCTTTACCTACCTACTTATTTAAGATAGGGGTTATCAAAAACCTACATGGAAGGTTATGTAGGGTCATTTTAAGGATTATCTAACCTAGTTCCTTAGGGACTATTTAAAAAGTTACATAGGGCCTACTTATAGGGCTATAAATGAATTTCATAAATTAGGGAATATTTGGGGGTTATTTATGGGGTTGCATAGGAGACTATTTAAAAAGTTACATAGGGCCTACTTATAGGGCTATAAATGAATTTCATAAATTAGGGAATATTTGGGGGTTATTTATGGGGTTGCATAGGGGATTATTTAAAAGTTACTTAGGGGTTGCCTAATGAGATACTTAGGGACTATTTATAGGGTTACATAAGATTTATCTAGGAAACTACTTAAAAACTTGCTAAATTAGGGGAAATCTAGTGGTTACATTTTGATCTATTTAGGGGTTACCTCGGGGGTTATTTAAGAGCTATCTAGGAGGATATTTAAGGATTATGTAGGGGTTCTATGTAGTCCCCTAAATAACCTTTAGGTATACCTTAACCTAGGTAGGCCCCTATGTGTATTTAGGTAGCCCTTAATAGTCCCCTAAGTAGCTTTTAAATATCCCATAACCTAGGTAGGCCCTTAGGTGTCTCCCTAGGTAAGCCTATGTAACTTTTTATGTAGCTTTTTGATAACTTTTAAGTAGTCTTTAGATATCCTATAACCTAGGTAGACCTTTAAATTCTCCCTAGATAGTCCTTAAGAATAATTTAAGAAATCTTTAGTTCAACCATTAGGTAAGCTTTAGTATCCTATAAATCCCTCTTAGGTATTTCCTAACTTAATTTTCTTATAGTTTAACCCTTAAGTGAGTTTTGGTAATTTTAGAAATCCCCCTTAGGTTTCCCATGACATAAGTAGGCCCCTAAGTGTACGAACATGCACAACATAAGAAATAGGAGGAAACATAAATCATCTTAAGTTGAAAAAAAATTTGAATTTTTTTGGCATTGTCTCGTCTTGCATTTTGATTTATATTGTCCTTAATTTTAGAGAAACCCAAAATTTGCTTCTAGGTTTTCCTAACTTTGTAGATAACTTGAATACCCTTTCTACAAAGTGCACCATTCATTTCAAAGAATTTGTAAACCAACAACTAGATTAACGACTAGTTTTTAGTTTTTAATTGTAACTACCATATGCAACTACCATATGGCCTAGTCACCTTGAACAAGTTGCATAAAATTCTATTTAGAAAAAAAATACATGGCACCAAATTGTAATGGTAGTCCATGAAGATGCGACTTACATGAACTTTTCATCCATCCAAACCAACTTACCTAGCTCATCATTTTGTGATTGGTTTTCATTAAACAATGTAATTGCTTTATTAAATGAAATTTAAATATTTATTATTTAAATATCAAAATAATATTATATATAATTGATAATTTCATTAATTTTAATTTATACCATGTCAACAGATGGCATTACATAGGCTAATCTTAAAAACTAGTTTAGGTTGCTAGGTATGTCACCTATTATGCCTATTTAAGCCCATTTAAGAAGCACTTAGCCTATCACAAGAAGAAATCTTGAGTTTTTCCACTACCATCCTTTGCAACTACTTGTCCAATTTACCATTATTTGATTTATTATCATCATGCACAAATAACAAGTGAAATTTTTTACTAATTACTTGTACATAATTTTCATAGTGAAAATAATGATTGCCTTATAGCTTGCCCTTTTCCCCTACCCATCTACATAGGCATGAAAACCCACACTATAATTTTGAGATCTAAGATAAATAATGATGAATTATCTAGAACCATATGGGAACATAAGTGAAAAAAAAGAAAGGGGTGGGAAAGAGGGGGAGAGAGGATGGGGATGTAATTGACAAGATGGATGAAACATGATTTCAAATAGATGTCAAAATTTAACACATGGATGATATTCCCTTTTAAAGCTAAAATAAAAGGTATATTGATTTGAAAAAACAAATTTGTCAATTTTTCCCTCCCGTGAATGTATTTCTAGGTACGAATTTGATGTAATGTACCCAAATGGAATGGTGGTTTTCAAGCTTTTGGATGATCAACCCACTTGATTGATACTTGGTGTGTTATTTCCCATTATTTCCCCTTTTTCAATAGACTTTCACAATTAAACATGGGAATCCAAACTAGTTTGTTTAAAGAAAACCCTTGAATATGGGAATATTATATGAATGACCACATCAATGAAATGGTTGCATTTATGCAATCAACATACATGGACAAAATTTGATGACATGGATTATCTTTATGGAAGTGACAACATGGATGTTATTGGACAATGTGAATAAAATTCAAATTTTCATCCATCTATTTAAATATCACCCACATGTTTCATTCAAGTAGTCAATTGTCATTTCCATTCATGTACTACACAATTTCATTCATTAGATTTCATCCACATCCACATTGAATTTGACCCAAATGGTCTACTTTTTTGAACGGGGCAAATGAAGTTGGCTTGTTGATTTTGTGAACATTTGGTGAATTTTAACCAACCCACCAACTAAGAACTGGCCTTTACTATTGAAAATTAATCAATGAATAATAGTAGATCTCTTATGTATTATTACTACTAAAGTATAATGGATGGGCATGGTCAGAGTGAACCAAAACCCACCATCATACCATCCACTATATGTTATTTTGAATTGTCGATGAACCTCAATCAAATTAATAAAGTTATTTAAAAAGTTAGCCGAACTTAGGGCATGCATAAGCAAATTGGGTGAAGAAAATAGTTGAGATCCAAAATTTGAAGTTAGGGTTATTTAAATTTTTTTTTGCCTACTTACGGGTTGTTACTAGGTAGGTAGTAAAAATAAGCAATTAAACTAACTATCATGGTTAACTAAGGAACTAAAGCCCAACAAAAAATTGTTTCCTAATAATAAGTGGGTGTTGATTCACTTTGGCTAGTTGAGATTTTGAAAATATGGTCTTTTCAAAATACTAAAGTACTTAGTTGGAAACAACATAAAAGCATTTCAAACAATTCTTCTATATTAATGTTCATGTCATCCAAGATCCAATTTTAAATACTACCCCCTTCCTCACCCATTCTATTCAAAAACTAAACATTAAAAATTAAGGGGCTATTTAACTTTGATCAACATTTGAGCTAATCATTACCATCAACCAATAAGAAACAGTCATTTCCTTTTATTGCATTTCTTGTTGTCGTTTCCCGAAGCAATTTTAGTGTCAAAATGACAAACTTAGTGTTCACATGGGATTGCCAAGATTGTGGATATTAGTCTTGTAAAAGAAAATTGGAGGAAGAAAGTTGTAACCAACTACTTTGGTTTGACAAAATGGTTTTAGCCCAACATTTTTGTATGGGATGCACATGGGATGGTAAAAGGCACAACAAATCTTAACACCTACTATTGATTAGTTGGATAGTTTGATTGGTCTAGGTGGGTTGCTATTAATAATCTTTTACTTTTTTGTAGTACCAATTGTAGTTTTTATGGGCAGGGTTGGAAAAAAGTAAATAATTAAACCTGGATGTGAGCTATTTTTTGTAGTGTCACATATTGATCATTATTGTAGATGTTCTAAAATATCAAAAAGTTTGCTACTCCACACCCAATCATATGATCTTGCACATCTCATCTTCATGTCATTTTATGTTGGGAAGTTGATTCCCCTGTTGTTTAGCTTCTTTGTTGCATGAGTCATGCAACTTGGAATCTTTGATCTTCTTGACTTGAAGGCCCCCCAAATGCTGAACCCATTTTCAAAAAACAAATGAACCTAGAAAAAGAAAAACAACAAAAAAAGATTTCAAGATTGCTTTGGCTTGAAAGCAAAGTGACCCAACTTGGGGTCCCTTGGATGAGGAAGGGTAAGAATGTTTCCACCATTTGTAGATGTAGTGTTGAAAAGCTTAGTTGCATTTCAGAATTTGTTTCTCAACCATTTTGGGTAGGACCTCATCAAAAGAAGTGATTTGTAAACGAGTGAAAAATGTCAAAGGTCCTACATGTAAATAAGTACACAATTCATTACAATTGGTTGCATTAGAAATGGCATTAGGTGGCCTATTAGACTCTAACCTTTCAAAAGGTTCTTTGAATTGATGGCATGTTTCATCATGCAATTCTATGTAAAATTCTAAAATTTAGAAGTGATGTGTGGACCTTGCCCAAGCGCCTTATCCACACATTTCCAAAATATAGCTTCATCAATATCATACATGACAAATGAGATATTAACATTGAATAGTCATAAAAAATAATACATGTAACATAACCCTAAAATCACTTATGAATTTCAGAATTTTTTCTTGCAATTCAAGCACAATTCTTCATGTTGTTCATGTCCTTTTCATTCAAGAATAGTTAATGAAAAAAAGAAGGGCATATGGTCTACCAACCCATTAGAGCCAAGTGTCGTTTCATCTACACCTTTTGGGGCTATTGCATGTCCATTTTGGTTGGGAATAAGAATGAGGTTAAGTTCAACCAAATTTAACCTCCTTGTTTTGTTAATTTGTTTTTTTTGTAGTTCCAAAACTTGGCCTTGACAATGTTTTTGTTTAGTTGATAACATGACTACAAAAGCATGATTTTTTAGTAGTGGCATCATAAATGACTATAGAATCAAGTCCATTTGTCTAAAATGATTGACTATGTCCACATTGATTGAAAAAACTAGACATTTATTAAAAATGAACAACACATGAGAGACATGGCATATACGACACCCATGTGGAATTGTCCACCTTGACTAATGTGACTAAAATTAATCATATAGATATGACTGATGATGACAATAATGCTACTTATGATGATGTGGCAATAATAAAATAAAGAAGTAATATTTAATAAAATTTGGAACTAACGGAAGAAAAGGAAAGTAGATTATGGATGTCTATTAAAGAATGAACATTAGTCTTACTATAACCTTATTATAATTATTATAGCAATAGGCAATTATGGATTATTTAGGTAATGTAAAGTTGAATTTGTCTACCCACTTCCTATTATTTTGGAGATTGCTATAGTGGCTAAAGATATAAGGGTAAGGGTGGAAATATAGGATTTGGCTAAGAGCAACCACTAGGTACTACGATAGTGACTAGGTTGGGAAGGACTTGGAAAATGTGCATGTGAGGTGAGTAGAAAATGATTATAGAATCTAGTAGCAACCCAATGTACTTGAAATTGCTTGTGTGCTTTAAGTCTAGGGGATTTTGGAGTTTTTGGTACACCCTTATTGCAATTTGGTTTACATGTGTTTTGATGGTCTTTTCCTTTACAAGCTAATTTTGTTTCTTGGTTTTGTTTGTTTCCTCAAGTTTCATACTTTGTCATGTTTTGTGCAAACAGTAGAACAATACAAGTTTGTAGCCACCAACTTGGTACCCCTTCTATTAGATTTAGAATTTAATCTTTCATTTGCAAAACACTTGCAAAACAAAAGATTTGAAGCTTGCTTTACTAGGTCTTTGGAAGAGCTTTTGCAATGTCATGTTCTCATTTGTTGTATGTAATGATTCACATAAAAATAAAAATAGGAGATAATTCAATTGAAATATAACAAAGTGACATGGGAGAAAATAGAACATTAAACTAAAATATTTTATTTTAATGTAGTACAAAATAGAACAGAACTAAAGTATATGCAAAACTTGAACTAATTTAATGTCTTCAAATTTGAAAATAAAAAATAAAAAATTTAATAAAATTATTCGTATTTAAAAATTTCTCAAATCAAAATATATAAATTAGTCTAATAGTTTAACATTTGGAATTTGAAAAAATATAGAATTAAATTTTTTAATAATTAAAAAAATATTAATATAGTTAAATATATTCAAAATTCGTTTAATACATTTTACATTTTGAAATTAAAAGGAATTGTAAATTTCAAAGTAATTATGAAACATAAAAAAAATCATTTGAATAATGATAATAAGGATGTACATAATGTAATCAATTTCATTATTGAATTATATAATAAGATTATAATGCATGATATCCATAAATTATTTATGTTTATATATCTTTCAATAGCAATTTATATATATCACCATGTGAGGCGGAGGTAGGATGGTAAATACCTTGGGTTGTGGCCCAAAAAATGAAGATTTAAACCCATTTTGAACATGTTGTCATCATCACATCATCATTACAACATGTCATGCGTTTGCTGAACTATTTGTAGTTCATTTGAAAAATAATTGTCATTTGAATTTTTTTTTTTTTTTTGGGTGTTGGAACATTGTCACATAACACTATTAAGAATGTTTTGGACTTGTTTCTAGTTTAATCCAAAAATATCAAGATTTTTATTTTGAATAATAAAATAATTTTTTTTTTTTCACATCAATTAGTATTATCAATCATGTCAATTGAAATAAACTTAGTTAGATTTATGTCACAAATGATTGGTTTGTTTTGACTAAGGACATTTTTGTCCATTGTCTATTGTTATTGAAATTTCAATCATAAAAACCATCTTATATAATGGTGTTATGCTTGTAAGTTGTAGGTGATATTGGGGTTGAATTCAACTTAGTTCAACATCATTAGGTCCCTAGGTTTCATCATCATTTTTTAATAAAAATGTTAGCTCTCATTATTTTTCTTGACATTGGTGTATATTTGAAATCAACTAATGTTAGACACATGCCATCAGTAATGACAAGAAGCCGCATTGAACCAACCAACATTTAAAAACCTCAATGAACATAAGGTTGAATGTGCAACACCTACATAATTTTAAAAAATGCAATTGATGATATGGTCAAATCATGTACCTAACTTATGAAGGACATTTTGCACCACCTAGGTAACTACTCAATTATATTTGCCATGTTCATGATTGGACATCCCCTTAATTTCAACACCCCAATTTTGTTGGTACTAAGCTAGACACCAATGTGTTGTTTGCTTTTGATTAAGAAGCAATATTTGTTTTCACCAATGTTATGAAGCTGATGTTTACAAAAAACAACACCAAAGACAACCTCTAAATGATGTACGTCGGGACCTAATCGACACAACTGAAATAGTTAGTTGATACTAGATATGTACATCAATTGAATTTTGATGAGAGGACTTGAGTTTTTGGTTAAGATTGAACAAGTTTCAATTGATTTTTGATTCAACATTTCAATTTCTACTCAATTCATACTAATGACAAATTTTGGATTTTGAGAGGATAACAAGTACTTGATCCCATGAAACAACATCATTCAATTTAGTTTTGGATGATGATTTTGCAATTCAATTTCTGTTTGATTCTTCAAAGATTGTTGACATAATTCAAAAAAAGAGGATAGCATAAGACCTATTCAAAATAGATTTCTTTGGCACCCAAGATATAATTCAAGATTTGCATGCAATTGTATTTTGGATGTTTCCTGACCTTCAATGCAATTACCTCTTTCTTCATGCACATCCATTTTTGACAAATGCCCTGATCTCCATTTGTGTGCTAATTGTGCTTGCGGTCAGTCTTCACCGCATTTGCTTTTACATCTATGATTTATAGAATGATATCAACATTGATCTCATCCCTCCCCAACAAGTTATTCAATATGCAATAAATAACCAAATCAGGTACCAATGGAAAATGCATTTTACCATGAAGCTCCTGAAATGTTTTCTTGAAGATCCCAAAAGCATTCTTTACAATGGACCTTCCCCGCTTATGTTTTCTGTTGAACAATTGCTGCAAAACATTGTGGTTGGACTCTTCTTCATGTGGTGTGACAAGCCAGTCTAACAAGGGGTAGCCCTTGTCCCCTAGCAGATATGGAGGGATTCCATCTTGGCATCCTCTCTCTGCATTGAACCCATGGTACTGAGCTTGGTAGTAAAGATTGGATTTCCAAAGGACTCATGAATCATTGACACTGTTGGGCCACCCCACAAATATGTCAATGAACTATTTCTTGTCATCAATTACAATTTGACAAACCACATTGTAAGCTCTAATCTTATGGTAATAGTAGTTTTCACAAAATTGGCTTATAGGTCTAGAGATGGCAAAATGAATACCGTCTACGGCACCATGAACATTAGGAAGATTATAAAAACTTTTAAATCCAATCATGACTGCCTCCAATTTTGATCCAGAAGGCCATGAAATCAAGTTCTTAAAGACAATGTTGATTGATGTTATAACTTCCTGAACAACATGGGAGATTGTGGATCTACCTATGGCAAAAAGCTTGCTACATACTAAAAGGTTAACACCTTGAGACAACTTATAAATTGCATAAGCAACACATTACTCCATTGGGATATCAAATTTGTATTTCATATCATGTTTCTGAATTAATAGTCTCAATTGGTTAGCAATGTCAAACAAGGTTCCTTTAGTCATCTGAAATTTTTGAAGCCAGCAATCATTGTCATATTCAATTAAAAGAAAAATTGAAAACCAAGTGGTGCTTCTTGGCTTGACCCAATGCCCAAGCTCAGCAGCAAGGTATTTGACATTATAAACCATTTTGTGGTTGTGGAGACAAAGTGAAACATAAAGAAACTGCAATGATGCTGAAACTTTCAAATCATCGCTTGAGAGGGATTGGGAATAGGGCATATCACACAATATCTCCAACAATTTGACCATGAAGACAAGGATCCCCATCAAAATATTGGAGTCAGTCACATCCATGTTGCAGTAAACAAACCAAGAAAAAACAAGCATAAACAAAATTTATAATGAAGAAATAAAACAAGCTTGGATGAGGTGAAAACACAATGCCACAAAATGATTTGAAGACACACCCACACAATCAGATATCTACAACACATAAAATAAGCAAAAAATTAGGGTATGATTTTTTGGCGAACCAATCAAGCAAACAAATTTTTTTTGACAAGAAAAAAGAAACTTTTCTTTGAACAGAATCAAGAAATGCAAAAGATCAAGAATTGCCTGGTATAATTTCAAAAGATCAAGAAATTGAACCGCAACAATCCAAATTCCTACAAGATGCACAAGAAACAAAAGAAACCATGCCAAAAACAAGAAAAAAATACGTTGAAGAAATGAAAAAATTGCAGAAAAGCAGAATTGCAGAAATTGCTTACCTGGTGAAGCTTGTAGCACACGAAAAAGCTCGCAAGGATAGACGAAGGAGCTCGAGGAGAGACAAAGCTGAGAAGACAGCGTGAGAAAAATGAAGCTCACTATGAGATGAGAATGTCCAGATGAGAAGAGAAGAAAGATCAAGAAGTTAAATGAAGCTTGCGGAGCAAGCGGAAGCAGGAGAAATGAAGAAGAGGGGAAAAAATGTTGGCGAGCCGGAGAAGAAATGGGTGAGCAAAAAAGGAAAAGTCACGTACCTACCTTCAAGTTATCATTAGAGATGGTGTGGACAAGGTAGTTGTGAAAATGTCTGCGACATGTAGATTGATGCAACACTCATTGCAGGTGTGGATGCACGTCAAAAAAAAAGAAAGCAACTAGTTGCTACTTTAACCTCACTATCTGCTTTTAGCTGTTAGGGTTTTTTGGGGCCAGGTAAATAGGTGTTAGGGCTCCTAACCTTAAGTGTCATTATATTGAGGACACATCAAGAGTTGCACAAAAGGAAATAAGTGCTTTTGGTTGGTCAATGATAAGGATGCATGGGCCCGGGTAGTAAGACTGAAATAGTCTCTCATTTCATATTGTTCAAATTTTGACTAAAATGGGTGAGGAGGAGAGGAGGGGAAACAATTAAGACTAAATCTTGGATGTCGTGCATACTGATTGGGGCCATCGCTGGAGCTGCTCCAATTCCAAGTTTAAACAAACATCTGTTGTCACAAAAGTCAACCAAAAAGTTGCTGGCATGCATATGTAAACACACTCAAATTTCAAAGGAGGTGGAACCAGGCCTTAAAATTGACGGGCACTCTTGACCTTCCACTTGAAGGCTAGCTTCAATCAATCTTTTTATAATCTCTTGTAAAATTGATTCCCTATGATGCAATAGGTTTTCATTTTCAAGCATCTTAAACAAAAACTTAAATCTAAAATTTGATAAAATAGATTTTTTAATTTTAATTTCTTGACATCCATATGAGTAAAATATAAACAACTTGTAAAGACAGTAGAGTTTCTCTATGCATAGAAATAAGAACACATTTGGGTGAAGAATGAATGTGTCAGTAGTGAACTGTTCACGATACTTGCACTAGTAAGGGGGTTTATTGCATGATCTAGGCCAACATAGCAGCCCTGTATTGTGCGAATTTTGCTTTATTTCAAACTACATAACGATGCTTGAATTTCATCCATCACAAAAGGAATGAATCAATGTTTATGTTAATATACAAATGAGTAAAATATTGTTCAGATTTGAATCTACAAGTGAGTTCTCCAAGCAGCCAATATCTAGCAACAGGTGACAGACCCCAGAAGAGATCCTGTCACATATTTGAAGCACTCAAGTTTCTCCCCAGTCAGCCACAACCCCATTGCAAACACCTTTGATGACTTCACGACTTCCCACAAAAAGTATCACAGCAATGAGTATGGGAGGCCAGATAGCCTCTAGTTTTGTCTATTGGCAATGTAGTCTGCAAGGCCTAACAATGGTGCTGCCTTGATCTGGTCAAAAATGGAAAGCTGCTCCTTGGCTTTTGCTAACAGGTTCTGTGCAAATACCTTGGATCTTTTAAGCCCTAGCAGTTTGGGGTAGGTGGCTTTGTCGGTCAGGAGATCCTTGCCTGCTGTCTTTCCGAGCTCTGCTGAAGATTTTGTCACATCAAGAATGTCATCCACAACCTGTTGTGCACAACAAGAGAGAGACTATCATGCTAGTTACAGGAGCAAACTTCACTTGAATCTCTCTGTTTTCATAAACTGCTCAAGAAGAACCTAAACCTTTGTGTGTCCAATATGTCAGTTGCCCAATTAGGATTAGCAGAGGCACGAAAAATATTAGAATATAGAATACATATGGTTATTTGTCCAAGTATGTGCCAATAGTCCAGAACATGAATTTGGAATAGTGCTTGAAACTAGACTTGGGGAATTGTGCCAAGAACAAAAGAATTTGCATTTCTACAATACATGAACGTTATCCAAGCTGGAGAGATCATGACAAGATAGTCCCTCCTGGCTCTCAGGGCAGTAACAGCATGAGGAGAGTGCTAACCTGGAATAAGAGACCAACACAGCGAGCATACTGTCCCAGGCTGTCAATTTCATCCTCATTTGCACCCCCAAGAATAGCTCCAACCACCACAGATGCCTCCAAAAGAACTGCAGTTTTGTGAACGTGAATATACTCCAGAGTCTCTATGCCTACGGACGAATCACCTTCAGATGCAATGTCAACAATCTGACCAGCCACAAGACCCTCTGATCCAACAGCCTTTCCCAAATGTGCAATCACTCTCACGATTCTATCTGCTGACACTCCCTTTGTTTCCCGGGCAATGTGCTCAAAAGAAAATGAAAGCAATGAATCTCCTGTCAGCACTGCCGTGTCTTCCCCATACACCTGCAAAGAATCGAAGAATACGATACTTGTTTGTTAGCATCAAATCCAGCATTGTTTCCTAATGACATAAATCCGCATGAACACATCATTGAGTTCAGACAACATATATCTACAACCGATCAATTCCAGTACCTTGTGGTTGGTGGGCTTTCCTCTTCGAAGATCGTCATTGTCCATGCAAGGGAGGTCGTCGTGAATGAGAGACATGGTATGTAACATCTCCATGGCGCAAGCGGCTGGCATGGCCGTTTCCTCGTCTCCTCCGAAAAGCTCACAAGCCGCCAAGCAAAGCACAGGCCGCACTCTCTTCCCTCCAGCTAAAAGCGAGTACCGCATCGCTTCCCGGAGTTTCACCGGGTGTTGCAATGGCACAGCCTTGTCTAACGCAAGGTTCACAGCCTGCGCTTTGGCTACCATAAAAGCACGGAAGTCGAACTTGTGCGGTTCAGCAACTTTCTCCTGAGGCTTTTCCACTTCTTCAACCACCTGCGCAGTAATAAATGGCAGCACCGCTGCAATGGCTCCGGTTTTTGACGTTGCCAAGACACTAGGGCAGAGAGAAACAACACCGCTGAATGGACTACGCGTGAAGCGCAAAGACAGCCTGCTCTTGCTCTTGACTGGAACAGCAAGGCCGCAAGTAATCTTACCCTTTGATTGCGATACAATCGTTCCAGAAGCCACGATCGCTATCGACCCTTGAGAACTCCCAGCCATAACTGCCATTCCCATCTCTCCCTCTCTGCCTTCTTCTGCTTCTTCTTCGTTGATGGATGAGTTGAGAGCAAAAGCGCGCACACGCCGCAGAGCAACGAAAGAGCCAAGTAAAGTATATTCCCAGATTTTGATCTCAGAAGCAGCAGCAGCAACCGAGGCGTCTTCACTAGCCTTGTTTCTTGCTGGCTATTATATATAGCCAAAAAAACTGTACTAAAATTTAAAAGGGCTAAAATCAAGTGCTGTTTGAGACTTTCAATAACCAGACTTTGATCAAAATTTAAGAAAAATCTTCAAATTTCCATAGATGGTTCAAATATGTTAGCCAAAAAGATAGAAGGATGCTTTGAATTTTCTTCTTTTGATTTTAGTTTGTAGCCAAATTTGGTTAAATCTTAGTGTGTCGATGATCACCACTTTACCTGCATCACAAAATTGACCCAAAGAAAACACTTAGACTCTTGAGATCCTCAATTCTCCTATTGCAAATTGCAACTGCCCATGTACCAGCATTTGTGAAGTGCGTGATCACAACCATATATGCAGTACCTAGTGCATGGGCACCTTCAACACCTGTTTGTCCAACAATTAATTAATTTTCAACATTCCATGGTTTGGTGTGTAGTCTTAGAATAGGCCTGCCATTGCTGCGGTACAACTCGAGCTTCACGTCTTTCACCAAGAGATGCAATGAGCACTGGACTAGGAATGTGAGCATATATATAAGATAAGGAAGGAGAACCCAAAACCACCATTGTACCCTATACCAAAGATCTAGACTCTACACTCTACTATGCCCTCCTATCATCACTTGCTCTATATGGAAAAGTCAATTGTATTTTTATTGTGACCTATTGATGTCACCTAAAGCCATTCCTTCAGCACTTGTGTCATATATTTTCAATAAAATTACTTATCTATATATTAAACACTCAGCACAAAAAGGAGCATATCACAAAGTAGGCTAAATTCAGTTAGTCTGACATGACACCCACTGTTAGGTGTTTTTTTCCTCAATTTTGTTGCTCAAAGTTGTGAAAATCCATGAGATGGTTTAGCCAGATTTGACTGTACGAAAATATGAAAGTAAAAAAAAATCTAGTTTACTTCTATATTTTTGGCTACCTGCTGGAACTTAGGATAGAATCTGGAGATATAGAAATTGGGCTAATAAAAAATCAATAAACAGTAAAATTTCACCAATTTGAAAAAAATAGTCGCCATTTATTCAAATTTTGCCACAGAAAAACATTGCCAAGGCTGATGCCAAATTGCAAATTCACTTGTCTTTGAGAAATGTGTGTGTATGTGTGGGGTTTTTTTTCATTTTGTTTTGCAAATTCCTTTCCTTTCTTCTTCATTTGTACATTAAACAAGGGGTGTGTCACAATGTGACCTTGCCATTTACATTAAAAAGTATCTTAAGGCAAAAGAAGAATTATGGAAACTCAAATTTTTCACCATGAAAAAATACAATCTTCAAAAAACTCCTCTAAAAGAAACCAAAATCCTTCAGGCTATTATATAACTCTATAACTAATCTCAAGTTTCAGCACAATCCAAAATATCACCTTTCAAAAATCCTGATATAAAAATAGACCTATTATTATTACCTAGGGGCCAAAATCCCTTAAGCTACTATACTCTGTAATGAATCTAAACACAATATCGTTGCCTTGGTAGGCAAGGCAAACAAAGGTTTGCCTACATTTGCTTTGACGCAAAGTCTGAGACCGCTGACATGATTCCGACATGAAGCCAGAAGCAACATCGGATGTCTTTGAGCATACCTGTCTTTTATTTATTTATATTTATTTATTTGTTTTCAATCAGTAATTGTCTAGTCCTTTTTTAAATGTGCTAAAAATGCTTTCCTGTGTTCTTCTTCTTTTGCATATTGAACAAAGGGCCCACTTCTGCTTTGATTTGCCATTTGACATGTCTAACCCTAAATTTCCACGATCTCCCACTCACTCATTATTTGTACTACCTCTCCCTCAAATAGTTTATAATAGATGATGAGATGCGGGCACACCACCGTAGCCTAGGGTCAGTTTTCACATTCACAAAACTGAGAATTTTTTTTTCAAAAAGTGAATTCGTTTTTTAATTTTGAAATTATATATTTTTCCATCATCTACTATGATGTGATATGAATAGTGAAATTATTCAGAATGTAGCCTATGGCAATTATGATGATTTTCAACATGTCAACTTCATAATTTCACAAAATTTCATTTCACTATTTTGAGGATTATTTATTGACGAAACTGACCTTAGGGTAAGGTATTTGTCTAAGGAATTTCTGACTCTAGTGGGTGCCCCATCTTCCCCATCCCTTGACCCCCAAGATCTGAAGATACTCCCCAAACCAACAAATGTCAGCCACCTTATTAAAAAATGGGTTGTTCTCTACGAGCAAAAGTATTCTGACCTGGTGAGGTCGCATTAGCTTTTGACACCTGCAACTGCCAACTGGGTTGAGAAATAGTGAGATGAGCATAGAAACCCTTTTGCCATAATTTGAACAAATAAATCTGGATTCGATAGTGGGTGAGTGGAACACATTCAAACGTAACCTAACATGATGCTACACAATGGTATTCATGAAATCCTAACATCAGCAACCATGTTTTTAGTTGAGTACTACCATATCACCTTTAATTTGCTGGTTCTGTACCAAGATGCCTAATAATTAATTATTATTTTCAAATTCTGTTTGACAGTAAAAATAGTAATAATTTTACAATTTGACATTATACTAAATATACTAAATAGCTTCATTATTTAGTATAATGTCGAATTATATTGTGCTTGAGAGATTCATTCAAATTTTGGCATAGCATGCACTTTTTTTCAGAATTTTGACAATTCTCCAATGTTATTAATTTGTGTCTAATCATTCTCCATTGTCAAATCTTACTTTCTTCTTCATATTGCATACCCAACAAAGGCCCTGCAATCTCCATTGTCAAATCTTAGTTGAGTAAGCCATGCTCAATATTGAGTGATTGATGATTCGCATTTTTTGGGTCATGCTACTAACAACATGCTTACTAAGCTAGTTCTAAATTATTACTTGCACTCTTTGTTAAAGTGTGATTGCTGTCATCCATTTCTCACCCCAAGGCAACCAACTCACCATCAAGGATCCTTTTTCATATTTGTGACATAGCTGAACTGGTAATTGTCCATAATTCAGTTTAGCCAAATCTGGCTATAAATAGGATATGAAAGTAAAAAAGTTTGAGATTCCTTCACATTTTGGGCTACATGCTAGAACCCAACAGAGAAATTGGGGTGTATATATATATATATATATCTTTTAAACTGATGAAATTGGTGACTAGAAAACCAAGAAAACTTGTTTTTTGTCCAATTCGAATATTTTTAGCCAAATTAGAAAAGGCTTTTCACCATAGGAGAGCGTTTTTGGTCAATTTTGTGATGTAGCCAAAGTGGCAATGATCCATAGGAAGATGTAGCCAAATTTGGATGTGAAAGTAAAAGTTTAAAACATCTTTCTATATTTCTGGCCACCCACTTGAACCACAAATAGAAAAATCCGACAATTTTTCTTAAATTTTGATCAAGTTCTGACTATTGAAAATCTCAAAAAGCACTTGACTTTAGCACTATTATTTTTTAATATAACATTTTGGCTAAATAAAGCCAGCAAAAAAAAAAGGTTGACCATACAAGCCTGTTGACACGTTTTAAAAGTGTGCTTGGTCTTCATCTATTTCTCCAGCTAAGTTCTGGTAAGGTGCAAGGTACATAACAGTTTGTTACAGTGTGCTTGGCCATCAGCTACTACCCACTTATGGTCATAACTTATAGAGTCAAGCTACTAATTAACAACTTTACAGTGTGCATGGATGTCATCTATCTCTGACAGTGCTTATAACCTATTAGGTCAAGCTACCAATCAATACTTTTTTACTGTGTGCTTCAATGCCACCTATTTCTCACAATCATGATAAGGTCAAGATACAAATTAACATTATTTTGAAGCGTGCTTGGATGTCATCTATTTCTCAAATCGATCATAAGGTCAAGCTGCTACAAATTAAGAGTTTTCCAAGTGTGCTTGGACGTCATCTATTTCTCAAGTGGGTCATAAGGTCAAGCTACAAATTAACACTTTTTGCAAGTGTGCTTAGATGTCATCTATTTCTCAAATCGGTCGTAAGGTCAAGCTATAAATTAACACTTTTTTCAAGCGTGGTTGGACATCATCTATTTCTCACATCAGTCATATATGGTCAAACTACTGATTATCTTTTTTTTTCAAGTGTGAGTGGATGTCATCTGTTGCACTTGACGTCACCAACAACCATAAGATCCAATAGTCTTAACATTTTGTGAGTTGCTCATCTAGGCATCTCTCACTACAAAGTCGCTGGTGACGATAAGGTCCAAGCTATGTGACACTTTTACACATGTTCTTGGATGTCATCTATTTATCAAAATATGGTAGAGGGAAAGTTGGCCTTTGGAGGGGATTATATTCTGTTAGTGTGATTATATTAATTAGTTGAGAGGAACAGGTCGAGATCTTTTCTTTCTTTTGGCGATGGACCTCATTGATTGGCTCACCACCCAAGAACTAACTCACTAAAAGAGACTGCTAAAATCAGGCCTATCCACATGGCCTTGTGTATGACTATTATTTGTCACTCCCAAAATAGATGTAATGTAGTCTTCTCTTTTGGGCTACCTATATAGTTTAAAAGAGCAGAACTTTGGGCAAAACACGTGGGATAAAGAGTGCTGCTCCTTGGGAACTTATTGGGAACTTTGAGAACATACTAAATAATCATTGGGCACTTGGCCCCCCACCTTTTGCCCTGAAAGAAAAAAAAACTAGGCCTCTTAAATGCATGTTGTCTCATCTCATTGGTTGAGAAGGATTTCTCTTGCCAATTGTATTGGTCACCATTTTTGGCCTAGGCTAATGGCAAGGCCATAAATTGTGAGGACTTATATATGTGTTATCAATCATAATGCATTCATGTTTCATTTCATTAGATATGAGGGCTTTTTGAGGTTTTTAAATTTTGATTGGCTAATGGATTGTCTCCCCCTTGACCCCACCTATATAAATGAAAAAAAGGGAGAACTTTGGGCAAAGCATATGGAGAAAGTGTGATGTTACTGGGAACATATTGGGGGAAAACAAACCAAAAAAATCCCTTCCTCTCCCTCCTTATGTTGAGCCTTCTCGTTTGTTGCAGGAAATTTTTTTGTCTAAAAGTATATGTTGTAATTTTCCCCTGGATGTATATTTGATGTAGAAATATAGTGATGGTAGTATATTGTGACTCATACTTATTTCTTTTTGGGGACCCAAGAAGTTCAATTTTTTTTCCTTTTGTTATGGGCATCTTTTGATTGGTCCATCACAACCAAAAAAAAAAAAGCTTTGGATAATCCCAACATAGATATGTTGTGATTTCCTGCTTTTGGGTCAGTTACATAGGTTACAAGAGTAGAACTTAGGGCAAAGGATATGGGATGAAGTGAAGAGCTACTGGGAAGATGTTGAGGACCTATTGAGAACTTCATGGGAACACATTGGGAACAACAAAATCCAACACCCTCACCCTGCCCCAGCTGAAAAAAAAATCTGGGCACCTGGATGCATGCTGCCTCACCTCATTGCCTGCAACAAAAAAGTTTGCTTCCCTCTACTCTTTGCCATTTTTGGCCTAGGCTAATGGCAAGCAACCTTGACTCTTCCCCCTTTAAAATAGGGGGGACTTATTCATGCTTCTATAAATTGGTGAGATGTTGCACCCATAGTGAACCCCCCACCCCAAGGAGACCCATTTGATTGGCCCACTACCAATATAGCTGGGGAAGGAAACACTTTAAGAAGGGGTGTTGGGGTAATTGATGGGTATGGTCTAAATCAGTGCTATGGAATTTTAGCATATCCAGGTAGAAATGCAAATTCAATTTAGACATTAAGCTGTGTTGTTTGAGAAATTATGCATTTTTCCCATATGAGATAATAGTTTCCATGTGTTGATGAGCATATTGAAGTATTAGCAATGAGCCTAATAACACATTAATCACACCTAGTGTTAGGCTTTGAGTGATAAAAATAGGTTGACATGAGGTTAACTTTTAAAACTTGACAAATAGCATCTCAACGTTAACCATGTCAAACCACTATTGTCAACAATTCACCAAAGACCCTTCGATTTTACTTTCTTATTTTGTAAACTCACATGGTTGCCTCTCCAGTGTAGCTTTGTATTATTTCACCTCATGACAAATCTATTATTCAGTTCATCTCACAACCCTTGTAGATTTACTTATGTTTTGAAGAACAAATTCACATGCATCTTCATGTTTCTTGAAAGATTGATTTTGATGAATTAGTTTCAATGTTCCTATGGAAGAGCAATCTTGTAAACATTTCAAAAAAGGTGTGAATTTTCTATAATCTCATACACAATCCATGAATTTCTTATTTCCATAATTTTCATTGATTGTTAATTAAAATTGTATGTGGGTGTGCATCAAATTTAATTGTAGATTGAAGGACACTTGCTAAAGCATGCAAATAAATATAGAGATTTAAAGGAGAACCACATGTAGGAGGAGACTTGTTGATTTAATATTCAATGGATATGTAGATGTATAGCTTTCAAGAACCATACATACATTGATAGTTTAAATGTTAAATATGAAGGAATGAGGCATTGAAGAATATTTCAATTGTTATTCAATGATCCTAATCACAAAAGATATCACAACCAAAGAATCCCCAATGTGCATAAGAACTAGGAAAAAATATAGCAAAACAAGCCTAACCTAATTCCACATGACAAAATAATTCTAAATATGGCCATGAAGTACGCAAGAAAAATATCTTGGGTGAAATTAGAGTAAACTATCCATAAAATGTTGTCACATGCCACTTTTTGCAACATTTTGGGACTTGCAATTGACCATATGACTAAATAAAAGGGATTAAGATGAGAGAGGAATTAAGCTACAATTGTAGAAGTTTCATGAATATTTTTTGAATTGTCATAACATAATGAACTTATAAAACATCATCAAAAGCCTTGTTACAATCCATACTCAATGAATATAGATTAAATGCACTTGGATGTAGTCACAATAACAAGAGTCACAACAAATGTAACAAGTGCTTGATTTTTCATGTTTAAAAGTGGCTATTTAATTTAGTGTTGAAAGTATAATATTTTTTAATATTATAAGGTTCATAATATATCATTGAAACTGTGAATAAATTTGAAAAATATTCATTGAATATTAAGCTTTCAAAAACACTCATTAAACATTGTAATGCACATTTTTTAACACTAAGGTGCAAATTCCTTAAGGTGTACCAAAATCTTGTCACAACATTGCCGTTATCTATCTTTTTTACCTAGTCCTTTTTTACCACGTAAAGATACATTTATAGATAATTATGATGGAGTCTAGAATTGTAATAGTTTGAAATATAATCCTTCTAAAAAATTTGACAACTTTTGATTCATTATTTTTTATGGGGTTCAAAATATAGGGTAAAAAAGGATTGCAATAAAGATTAGGTCTTTTTTGTTTTGTGTGGTACACCTTAAAAGATTTTCACCCACTAAAAGGACTTATAAATAGACTTCAAAACTTTTGAAAATTACATATATTTTGAAATCTTTTACATAAGCCTTGACATGATTAATATTTTTTTAATTATAAAAAAATTGAAGAATCTTTTGAAGACTTTTTTTAAATATTTTAAAAAATATTCCTCCAAAAATAGTCCCAAAAGCAAGCGGGTGCAACTCATGTTATCTTGTTTCACCTACTAATGCATTTTAATGAGTAAAGGATTCAATGATAATACGATGTGATGACATTATACCAAGGAGGATTTTTGGAAGGATTTTGATGATCAAACTATTTTTTATACTTTAAATTATGGGTTTTTCTATTAAGTCTTTTATTCATTGAAAATAATAATTTAGATGCTCATTTGTCAAATTTAAAATCTTTATAACACAAATTACAATAGGAAATTTCTTTTATGATGAATGTCCAATGAAAATTTGCAAAATGATTTATGTGAATCAAGGTATAATATTTTCATAGTGTTAATTTTCCTCTATTATGGATTCTAGATGTGCCTAAAATTGTTACACTTTATTGTGTTTTCACCCTTCTACTAAAACTTTATTAAAAACATAAACCAATAGGAACAAGGTTGAAGGTTGTATTTCAACTTGATTTTGAACATACTCAAAATAATTTCTAGAGGGCACATTTATTTATATTCACACTAGTAAAAACCCCCATTTTTCAACCACAATATTTTCAACTACAAGTCATTTTCAACTCCATTTCAATGTAATTTTTTAATCATTTAATTAAATAATTCAATCTTACCAAACAAGTTGAAACATTAATTATTTTGGTAGATAGTTGAACCCAGGTCTCAACTAAAGGGATAATCACAGAATATTTCAGACTAATGTATTAGTTGCAATTTTGCTGTGACGATCTTTCAATTATATGGACTATTTGTAAATATAGTAGGTTATACCTATATTAGGTACCTATTAATTACTAATAAGTAGATACCTACCTAGTTACTTACCTAATTAGTAGTTAATAGGTAGTTATTAACTAGGTAGGTTTAACTTTTAATTAGTTAATAGGCACCTACTTACTATATATATATATATATATATATATATATATATATATGTTATTATATCTCTCTTATACTAGTATAACATAGGTCTATATTATTATTATGTATAAATTATGAATCATTATCAATATTAATAATATTATTTGAATTTTTTAATTAATACAATTATAGTTAATATCCATCAAGATAAAATATAATATCAATATTAGTAGTAGTAGTTATTATTATTATTTAATGATGATGATAATATATATTTTTAATTTGTTAGATTTTTCTTTGTTTAATATTTAGTATAGCTAATAGGTGGATTAAGTTAGTATAACATAACTAATGGATAGGGTAGACATGCCTATGACCAAACCAGTACCATATTTTTGAAGTTTCTTGTCTTTTTGGAAAACAATTCATGACCACAAGTGAACCAAATGAAAATTTACAATACTTCCTAGAACTCCAAAAACAAAGAAGCAAGAAGAGGATGAGCTTGTTCAAAGAGAAAAAATTTATATTTAGACCCCCTTACTTTCAAATTTCATATCTTCTTCATTTCTTGTTTGTTTTGAACAATTTAAAAAGCCATGGAAATGCCATTTGAAGCCTTTTTGAAATACAAAGACAATAAAGTGACGTCCAAAGATCTTAAGCTCCAGAACACAAACTTGTCATATGTGCTAACCACATCATGCCCGTGACCCCCTTCACTTGGAAAAGGCATATCTTGCTCATTCCTTCATTAATTTAAGCAATTTTTTTTGCATTGGATGCACCATTTGAAGTTTTTAAAAACCTTTTTGAAATGAAAAGACAATAGAGTGACGTCCAAATATCTTAAGCTCTAGAATTCAAATTGGTCATATGTGCTAACCACATCATGCATGTGACCCTCTTCACTTGGAAAAGGCATATTTTGTTCATTCATTCATCAATTTGAATGATTTTTTTTGCATTGGATGCACCATCTGAAGCTTTACAAAAGCTTTTTGAAGTGCAAAAACAATAGAGTGACATCCAAAGATCTTAAGCTCTAACATGCAAATTGGTCATATGTGCCAACCACATCATTCCATGACACCCTTCATTTGGAAAAGGCATATCTTGTTCATTTCTTCATTGATTTGAACGTTTTTTGTTGCATTGGATATGCCATCTAAAATTTTACAAAACCTTTTTGAAAGACAAAGACAATAGATTAACATCCAAAGATCTTAAGTTCTAGAATGCAAACTGGTCATATATGCCAACCCACATCATGCCCGTGATCCCCCTTCATTTGGAAAAGGCATATCTTGCTCATTCCTTCATTGATTTGAACAATTTTTGTTGTATAAAATGCACAAATGAAGGGCTACAAAAAAAATTTGAGCTCCAAAAGCAACAAAGCAATGTAAAAAGATTTATAAATCTTTGTCCTTAAGATATCAACATGTTTATCTTAGTAGTTGTAACGATCTAGATTAATGTTATTTATCAACAATATTTAGTTTTAAAATAGTTTATCACTACCATGTGCTATAGTCTCCTTAATCCACATGTCAAAATATTCTCCTTTCTTAAATTGAACAATTCATATATATTTAATTTTTATTTTAATATTGAAACACAAAATTGGTGGCATCATGAAATGTCACTAGATGAAGTTCATCCACCTTATTGTTCAAGTTGAAAATCATTTTCAACTATTACAATCGATGTCATTCACAATTAAAATGGTTTGAAATGATAATTGATGCGGTGTAGACATGTGGTTGACATTTTCAACTAGAATGTTATTTTCAACTTGTACTTGTCAATTGCCATGGTTTTCAGTTGCAAATAATATTTTCCAACTAAATTTATTGTTTCAACTAGAAATTATAGTTGAAAAGGAGTTGGAAATGTAGTTGGAAAAAATGGGTTTTCTACTAATGTCAATTGGACACTTAATTCAAAACAATTTCCATACAAGCTTCCATATGGCCCACCATCAAAGGCCTCTTCTTGAATACCTTTTAAACTACATGTTATGAATTAAAAGTGATTACTAATGAATGATTTTTATCCATTGGATAAAAATGGACAATTATGGATGAACTTCACCCATGAATGATGATTTAAATTAAAATGATGCATCTTGTTTTCTAAATTTGACTTAATGCAATAAAATGTTTATGACATCAAGGCTACCTCCAAGGATGTCTTTTGGGTGTCCAAGATTATTTGGATATTTAAATTAATGTGTGAAAATTTGGGGGGATATTGGATTATTCAATATTTTGGAGTGATATTTTGAAAATGATATTTAACTATTTGTCAACCCCAAACTTTGTGAGCATGCTCGAGGGGGACACTAGTAAAAAAAAGTAGAAAATACGTGAATAAAAATATATGGTACATTTTATTTAAATAGTCAAAGTTGTATGCACTTTAAGGTGGCTCATTTTTGGCAAATGCTCCACTCCTTAAAAGTCCATACAGTAGTGTTAAAATGGTAGTCTATTTTGATATTATTAAGTTAGTGGGGAATTACATGGTGGTTAGTGAACTATAAAGCCCATATGAAAATAAGCCATTTAAAAAAATAAATGTACATGTTTAAAAAAAAAGTGAAATCCACCCAAAAATGATTATGATATGGACTTATGAAAATATGGCTCATTTTCAACCATTCAAAAGTCCATAACTTTTTTTGGTTAATTTTTTTCTAGTAATGTTTTTGCACATATGTTCATTTTTTCACAAATCAATAATTTTACTTTAAATTTTGGACGAGCCTTATAATATATCCCAAATAAAATTCATACACAAAAATGCATGTATATAGAAGCACAAACAGTAAACTAATCCATATTTTTCAACTTCAAAAGTTCATTATTATATATTTGGTGTATATATGTTGTAATTTTTTAAATATATGTCTTCTTCTTCAAGTTGACAATCTAAATCTAGCCAAAAATTTGGATTACGATGTAAAAAATGAGCCACCTTACCTTGCAACCACCTTCAATTTAATTATAATATAGGGTATGTAATCATTTGTAATAATGGATTATAATTAATATAGGGTGGTTTTAATATGTATATATTAGAAAATTAGATAAAAATAAGTTGGACAATTATTTAATACCCCTTTAAAAATGGTCGTTTGATGCACATAGATCCCAAATTTTACACTAACTGTTCCCCTTAAGTGAACATGCCATGTGTTATTTAACTATTCATTGCCACGTGTCAACATTGTGAATGTGCAATGTGTCATGAAATCATTGGCCAAATGTTCTGTTAGCTTGTTACTATTATGTTGGTAGACTATTACAATTTTAGGATAGTTCAAAGTTGAAGCATTTACAAACGTGCTCAATATTTTTGGACTATGTTATAAGATCAAAGTTTTGTTTTGACCTCTAACACCTAACTTTCAAGTCTAATGGAATGATTATAAAAAATGAATAAAAGACTTACTTCATCAACTTGTATCAATTTTGCTTATGCAATGAATATGAAATTTAGAAATTACAAGTGTTGTTTCTAGTACAATCACTATTGCCAAATTATGAAGGATTTATCTTGTCAATCAACATGCACTAATAGAAAATGGCCATTTTACAACTGGTCCATGCGACTAAGTTTTAGTTACAAGCGACATTTGCAACTAAAATCTTAATAGTCGCGTTGGACAAGTCGCATAGGACACTAGTCGCAAATGACAACGAATTTTGGATGAAGGAAAAAGTCAACAAAATACGCCTTCATCCTTTGACTTGTCATATATGTATTGTTGTTTATAACTAGGATGCGACTTTTTTGGTGAACAATGGGAACAATTTATGTGTTGCCAC
>Ga0116231_10000905_pt1 | contig 57112 bp, 42 predicted proteins | sample S1TSphgellanicum_2_FD_89695 | JGI IMG/M metagenome (GOLD analysis project Ga0116231, IMG submission 89695) | Host-associated microbial communities from peat moss isolated from Minnesota, USA - S1T2_Fd - Sphagnum magellanicum MG | ecosystem: Host-associated > Plants > Peat moss > Unclassified...
AAAAAAATTTGAGTTTTTTGACCCCCTTTACTTTGGGGGGCCATAACTTTCTCATTTCTAATCTGTTTTCAACGATTTTTAGTGTGTTAGATGCGCCAAGAGGAGGGCTTCAAGTTTTGTTTGTACACCAAAAGCAACAGAGCCCTCCCCTGGTTGTTATACTTTAGTATAGTAGTTGCATCTAATGTGCAACTAGGTTGGTCCATGAGGTTTGCAATGGAATGTTTTAACCCATATCCTTTGGCTTCCAATTCTATTTGGCTCAGTATATAAGTAGGAGCAATAGTTATGTTGAAACCAAATACCAAGTGCCAATAGGGATGAGTGAATGAAAAAAGCTTGACCTTTATGAAATGGTCAAAATTGAAAATAAAATTGGATTATTCTAAACCTACTTATATAACCTAAACCTAGTTATTTTTCAATCTACTTACATACTTAAATAAACCTACTTAATAGGGTTTAATTATTATCTACCTACCTATGTACCACGTGTCAACATCTTATTAGCCATAAATCGAACGATTTAGATTTCATTGATTAATATTTAAATTTTTAAAAATAGGTGGGCCTTGATTGCCACGTGTCACCATATAATTGGTGTTAAAATATTGAACATGTGTCAAATGGTCAATGAACATTCCATGGTGTGCCACGTGTCATCATCCTAGTGGCAAAAACTTTAATGATTAAGATTAATCCAATGAATTTTTTATTTTGAAAACACAAAAAATTTAAATAATGACACGTGTCCACAAGCTAATTGTCTAATTTTTAAACGTGTGTCATATTTTGATTAGTTGTATGTAGTTGCAAGGAAAGTTGCACATAAGGTGCAACTACATTGGATTGGTATGTATGTATGAACATGTATATTAACACCGTATATACATGTTACATACGTAATGTCGCATGCAACTGCATGTCCTATGCAACTACACAAATTTGTAGTTGCATGTGTCACATGCAACTGAATTTTAGTTACATGTGTCGCATGCAACTGAATTTTAGTTGCATGCAACAGTTGCAAAACCCAAAATTTCTAGTAGTGTAACTAGGTTCAAAGGCATGTAATCCACACAGATTTTTTTCTCAATCCATAATCCAACTAAATCTTTTTTTTTCTGGCATTACTGTAACGGCTACGAAATCAAAACTTGATGGCTGAATGAGACCACCCTCATGGAACTCTTTGCATCTTTCATCTACCCGCTCCCACTCATGCTTGTTCAACCTATGCCTCCTTCCATAAACGAATGTCTCATCTATAAGGTCTATAAAGAACTGCATGGTCTTACACCTACCTAAGTTTTTCATGGAGAATACAAACACATTCTCATACTTAATTAGTAAATTTGTGACCTAGTCTTTTTCCTTCTTGGTGAACTAGTTCCCCATAAAGAAAGGGTAGTTAGAAACACATGGAATGGAATTGGAAAGTGTGTTTGAAGAACCTAGTGTATTGGGTTCTCCACTATCCAATTGTGTAGATTCGTAGAGGGTTGTAATTGTTTTTCCAGAATCTGATGTACCTCTAGGTGTATCAAAAACAACTTGAATCAAATTACATGGTACCTCCTCCCCCCTAACATTAAGAGTGAAATGTAGAGTGTTGAAGATAGGCAAGTGTACTTGGTCGGGGTGCGATGTGGTCCCATCGCCAGAACTACAAGCTGATTGAATCAGTGTTAGTGTTGTGTACATTTGAAAAACCACATAGGTTACCAACAACCATGTAAGAGAGTTCAAATCCATGCTTCTCCCCAGTAGAGCGTTACGCTCCAATCTAATCACCTTGGTGTGACTAATAATGCTAGTTTAGAACCCCATAGCCCTTTCTCTTTGTTCCGGGCTTAGTTCACCTCAAGTGGCTGAAGCATGACGATATACCACGCCTAGTCCATCTCCCTAAAAGGCATGTGCTCCTAGGAGGGAGACAAAGGTGGGCCAAGCACCTCTTGGTTTTCCTATTATGTTCGCAAGAAACCAAGGAGGTTTCTCGTGCCCTGTAATTAGTTAACAAGAGCTCTAATCATCTAATATGTGAGAAACTTGCAGGTTAGGGTCTCTAATGGTGCATCTCAAAGCCAACTACAAAATTAAAAGTGGTGCAAGGTTGGTCCACCCGTTGCGCAGTTGGTGCGCATAAGAACTGCATTATGTCGTGTCGAATAGGAGTGGCTCTCCAAGGTAATGCTTGACCAACATGTAATGCTCCTAAACTTTCTCCCTTTGGTCAAGTTGAGAAGGGGTGTTCTCAATTACATAACCAAATGTAGGAGAAATGGATTGAGCCCAGGTGATCAATCGTACCATGTCCGTGAAAAGACTAGATCTTGTGTCACTCAAGTTTTTTCCAAATCCAATCATTGAAAATCCTTGACATTCTCAACCTAAAATGATGAGGTCCATGAGGCTAAGTAATTCCATATGCTTCTTCTGAATTAATTGTATGTTAGAAAGTAAGAAAATGAAACTAGCCTTCCATGTGATGGTTGCAAATTATTGTGGAAATCTGGTTGTGAGCTCCATCATTCTTAATGTCACCACTTGCCTTGCAATAAAATCAATGTCTACATAGAAATACCTCTGAACCACCCTTAACTATAGTAGGGCTTCAAGACCTATACCAATACCACCAAAGAGCTCTAGTAATGTAATCCCCTCCTTAGGGGGTGTCCAGGTGATTATTCTGATGAAGTATTAGTTTAATTGATTCGCCGTGGCTCTCCATGCTCTCAAAACTAGATAGATTTTTGACCAAAGGCTCGTGGGCTACTTTGAACCTCTATAAAACCTTTGGTTTGTGTTGAGTGTCAGTAGGAACCACCCTCAAGCTTTCAGTAGCTTGAACGTAAGCTATCTCCTCCTCATCTCCCTCTATCCATTCATGGCTAGCTTGTTGGATGTAAGAAATGGTGTGTGCTTCCTTGAGCATATAGTGGCGAACCATAAGACTATGGTTCCAATGTAAATCAAGGGGTATGTATCCCAAGTGGTGGCCATCAATCTCCCAATCCACTTGGTAGTACGCATGTTCGAACCAGTGTCAATTGTGAATCCTGGTGGAAACAGGGCCTCTTGCCCAATGAGCACATCGTAACTAGTGGCATTGGTGACTAAACATCTGACTTGTAGGCAAAGCTCCCAATCCGTACCTTCATTGAAGTTAAGTGTAATCAAATCCGAGTTCTCCCCAAATACCTCCTTTACATTCCCACTAATGATGTGAATGTGCCACATAGATTTCCGTAGTTTGGAATCAAGCATGCCCATCTTCTTGGCAAATTAAACTCCAAGAATCACTAGGTGGGCACCTATATCAAGAAATACCACTCTGGGTGTATGTCCTCCCACCTGGATTACTGACTCAGTATTATCGACAATGGCAACTCCAGTGGCGATGGAAGTTCTCTCACTAGGTACCACCTTTGGAAATGAATGAGAGACTTTGTGAAAAGAATGGCTATCCACAACACCTTTGCTAAATAACAAATCCATAAGTGAAATGTTATTCATTCCCTTCTAATATTTGAATGTAAAATCAAAGGTAAGAGAGCCCACTAGTTTAACCATGCTAAAACTAATGACCAAATTACAAACGCCATCTGCAACACGTAAACCAATCGAGTGTTTCTCCAAGGTGTTGGATGAGACCCTTGTAGCATGTGGATCAAGGATTAGTATAGAACCTAATGTAATGTTCAGGGTATTCTCTAGTACTACAATTATGTCCCTAGTGCTTAACTTCAAATCTTGAAAACTAAACAACAATGTACTCACAAGTTTTTGCACCACTTCACACATTTGAAATTGGCATTGCATAAGCTGATCAGTGGAAAATTATGTGTTTTCTTGATGTACATGTACTCCTAGGACATGGGAATTTGATGCCCTAATAACTTGTGGTGTAGGAATCTTTTCCCCCCTCGCCAACAAGGTGCGTTCTTCTTCCATGTTGAGAGGACGAAAAGATTGTGGCATGATTGCTCGAACTCTTCTAGCCTAGTAATAGGACTTAAACCAAATGCAAATCCATCAATCTGAATTACCTACCTAGTGGAAACTCTAGGTGCCACACTAGCCTCTTATGCCACAAAATAAGAAGGGCAAAAAGAAGTGGCAAATTTTGGTGTGAAACTAGAATTGTGTGTACTTAAAAGAACATACTCCCCAACCATGGCCTCGTGAGAAAGGCCATAGAACGACCTAGGAGGTCCCTCCCATGACCTTGAACCTTGTACAAGTTGGGCATGACTAATTGGTTGGGAAGACTTGCCTTTTAGATTAGCAAGTTAGGCCTTCAATGATTTGAATTCATTTTGTAGAATTTAAATTTGAAGGGCATGGGCTTGAAGCACCTCCCTCTTGTCAACATTATGCTCCTTCTTCTTAACATTCTTACTAGAATTACCCTTGGTGGGGAAAGCTTGAATGGAAGGTTGAAGTGCCTTGGCTTTTGGTTGAGGGGTAGCGAAAGATGCTGGCAGATTTTGTTATGGTAATCAAAATTACTTCTATTTCAAGAATTTGGCAAATCAAATAACTTCCTAATGTCCCTCTCTCCCATAGTAATAGGTGTAGCAGAATGCACTTCTTTAGCCCTTGAAGAAGAATGTGATGACCTGGTTGGCGTAACTAGTGGAAGCTGAAGCCTTTAACATGAGGGAAGCTTCATAGTATTGACCTCATAGTGTGCATGAACCAGTTCTAACTTTTTAGAAATGTTGTACACATCCAACAAAGTGTACGGGTCTCCAAATTCTACAAAAACCTGTTGCAAAACCTACGCATGGAGTGTCAGAGTACCTTCCAATGAATGAAGATATTAATGGGCAGTTTCCAAGTCTGTGATGTTTTGAATATCCTCTTTAAAGTTAAAAAGTCTCTTGTGGAACACCTTGAGGGTTTCATCCTTTTACTAAGAGAAGGTGGCGAGCTACAGAATTTTTTCAAAACTTTTCACCGAAAATTCCAGTTCAAAAACTCAAAAGAAATCCCACACTAAATTAACAAAAATTAGTGCATCGGTGGTGGGAGGAATGTTTGTGATAGCAACAATGAGATGTTGAGCAAAAAGGTTTATTGATGTAGGTACCGAATCTAAATTATTAGGCATAGTCCCATGATGTGTAATGGCAGCTTATAATGTAGCTTGCGAAGCGATGGCGATGGTTGTGGCATAAGCTAGATTAGAGATCTAGGTGACGCCAAAAATCTTCGAAAAATGTTGCTCGTAGACATCCAATGCCTCATAATGCAAATAATGGGCCAGTTGTTTGAATCCAAACACCTCTGTGTAATTAACTCCATACTTGAGCCCCAATTCACAAACCACAGTTAAGAAAGTTGCCTTGAACTCCCTCAAAGAAATAGTACCTAGCCTTTCGCTGAACTTTTCAATTCTCCCAAAAAATTGTTGACTTCCATGGTGTATATGGGTGTAGAGGTCACGACTTGTAGCAGAATATACGGTGATGGTGTGAAAGTAAGTGCAAAAACAAGCATACCCCACTGATTAACCCCTCCAAATGAACTCTAATGTATCATTGATGTAGTGTAACCTGAACCTAAATTCCTAATAGGAATTGTACTAGATGACGGTGGTGCTATAGACGTTTGATGGTACCACCATGAAGATTGTGAACTTAAAGAAATCGGCTCAAAGGATTATGTGTTACTTTGTGGCTAATACCTGGGCTCTGGCTAAGTAGCAGTGCTCTCATCATCCGACACGGTGTTGTCCCATGCCCCAAATTTTTATAACAATATAGAGCACTAACTACAAAGTTCAAACACAACATGACACACTCCCAAGTTCCTAGTTAGACCCAAGATGGGTCTAAGTTACTCAACAACGGAATTGTGAGGAATTCGAGGCACGTTCCTAACTCTCAACACTAGAAGGGGTAGAAGGGCGTGCTAAAGCTCCGGGATGGGACTAGGAAAAGTGACAAGCTTTAGTTACTTACTTGAACCTGCATCAAACCAACCAACAAGTTGGTTAGTTCATTTTCTGGAGCACCTTTAGTGTTAGGACAAGCCATAGGCAACTCTGGATTCACAAGACTCACCACAGCCCGGACTCGAGAGAAGCCACCACCTTCCCTCATATAATATTCTCTGCACCTCTCCATGGCACCCACATCCGAATGGTTTTTTGTTTCGGGACTCCCAAAGAAGAGTCCCAAAACTGTCCCAGTTTGGACTCCCGAAATTTTGCGAGGTCATAACTCTTTGTTTAGACCTCCAATTGGGATGAGGCCAAAAGGAAATTTGTAGCTCTCCTTGAGAACTTTTCAACGGTTGTCACACTCCACTTGCATGCACCAAGGTCAAGTCAATTCTCGACTTTTAATGGTTGGGAGTCAAAATGCCAATTTGACTCCCTACCCTTCTTTTTGCCATAAAATGTGCTATAGATGTCCAAATGGCCCATGCAAGCCCATTTTCGACATCTAGATTTCCATAGCTTTCCAATGATATAAAGAACACCCCAATGCAAAGTGTTTCGACCCGTACAATCAAACTCTGAAGTTTTGGGAGTCCTTGAGGACTCCCAAGTCCCCATTTCCGGAATGTAAGTTTCATCCTCACACTTTCTCAAAGTAGGGTTACAATAGTTGTCCCATGCCCCAAAATTTTGTAATAATACAAAACACTAGTTACAAAGTTCAAACACAACGTATGGTTTGAAGAATACGGTGGGTCGACAGGAATGAACGGTGACAAATGGACATCAAACAAAGGTTAGACAGATGTTGAACGAAATGGCAAAATGGCAGGATGTCAAGACGGCAGGATGGTAACACGTTAGGATGAAAATTCGAAGAACATCAAACGGAAATTGGACAAAAGTCCAACGAACGTCGAACAAAAATCGAACATCAAATGGGGGTCGAACAGAAATCCAACGAACATCAAACAAAAGTCAGACGAAAGTCCAATGAACGTCAAACGAAAATCAAACAAGAGTCCAATGAACGTCGAACGAAAGTCAAACGAAAGTTTATGAACGAACGTCCATCATCTATGGACGGATGTTAAATGTAACAACCGATGACTACAACTACTAACAATTAGGATGGACGACCACATAATAGACGATGACACGACAGCCGACAACTATAACACCTATGAGCCCCACAATAGTGGCCAACGTTACGCTATAGCCCACAAAAGTAAATTTTGTTTTTTTTTGTTTTTTTTTTTTTTTTACTTCACATTGTAGTAAAAGTTTGCACAAGAAAGAAAATGTGTCTCTATGCGAAAGAAAGAAAGTGGAAAAAAATTGGGGAAGAAGTTTGAAACTTGCTCTAGGATCCCAGCTTTGTTGGTTGGCAAAAATGTAACAATATAAGCTCCCTCCAATAGTAGCAACACCAGCAACAACATTAACGACAACTTGCATTCCCTCCGATAGTAACAACACTAGCAACAACTTGCGCCCCCTTTGACAGCAGCAACACTAGCAACAACAACTCAAGAACTCAAAGGCAAAAAAAATCTGCCATTTTCAACATGAAACAACAGAAAGTAAAGTTTTTCTAGAATTGAATTGCAAAGAAGGAATGAACATGTAGTGTATGTAGACGGTGGTTGTGCAATAGTCACCGTGAACATCTAGAAATCCAATCTGACTATGGAGGAAAACCCTCCTAACAAAAGAATTCTAGAAAAACTAAAGAAAAAAGGAAAGGGCTTGACCTTTTATACAACCGTCAACAAGTTGAAACCCTGAACATTTAATAGTGTACAATCACCTAAGAACGTACACTAACCCTAAAAGGGCATGCCTATAACCGGCCATCATGTATGAAGCCATGTACAGGCATGACATTTTAATGAAAGATGATTTTTGCAAACTGAATGTTTTTTTTGTTTATTACATTTTTTGTGGGATGGGTGGTTATGTTTTTTTACATATTGGAAAATTAAGGAACAAGGAAAAAACAAGGAGAGCTAATATTTTGTAAAAAGGAGGATCAAGAAAACAACTCTTGAACATGCATTTTTTTTCCCCTCTCCCTCCTTTTCCCTCTTTCCCTCCCTCTCTCCATATGTCTTTCTTTTTATCAATAACAAGTTTGAACAAGAATAGTCCCAACACTCAAGTTTCTCTTGAAAATCAAATAATGATGAGCATGTGAAGGCAAATGATATTGCTAGTAGGATGTTATCACATTCATTGCTGATTTTTTAAAAGTAATTTCATTGTTAAGTATGTGTAAGATCATCCATCAGCTCAAAGGTATTAATTAAAAGGTTAAAAGTTAATCTTAAGAAAAACATAACTTAAATGTAAGATATTACATTTTTTCCTCCTTGGGAGTTGGTGAGTTGAACAACAAACTTAAAAACATTTTTTTGTCATTGTGAGATTTTCATGAACTTTGAATTCTACCCATAAAAGGCTTTTGGGCAATTTACATTTTGTGCACATGGCAACTAACTAAAGTTCAAATTCACATTATGTACATAACAACCATTGTATTAATATGGAAAAGATTCTTGTGTTTAATTTTGTGGCATATATTTTGATTATGCGGACTTATTTTGAATATCCTTTGCTTTAAAACCTTGTGGTACACCTACAAAGTTTATAAAATGAGGTTTTGGTTCTTTGTTATATTGGATAAAGGTTCAATGTGCACTTGCTTGTACATATTTTGTCTAATTTATTAACATTTTTATTCAATTAAAAAATTTCGAAAATGATGTTTAAAATGGTGAAGCTAATAATGTTATACCTTAGAATGTAAAAATTGTAATGAAATCAAATGAAACAAAACAATTCAAGAAAATAAGAAAACAAAAATAATTTTGACACATGAATAAACATTCATAGACCACATCATGCTTTTACAAAAAAAATTTGGGTTTAGATCAGATGAGAACATGGCAACACTATACAAAAAATTATAATTATGGTACATTCAAAAAGTATTTGATCATTTAATACCAATTACTACAATAACCATTCATTATTCACAACATTTTAATATTATGTCTTTGCACCATTTTTCTTTCGAATTATGGAATTTGTGAATTTTTTTCCATTTTTTTGTAAAGCTTTCATGTTGGTTGAAAAGTTCAATTATGGTCATGAATATTAAAATATCAATATATTAGTGTTGTAGTGTATCAATGTTTGAACAATATAACATCCAAACAATACATTATACAATACATTATCTAGATGAGTTTAAAATTTGATGTTCAATTTTATTATTTTTAGTTTTCTAATGTATCAATTTAGACAATATAGGATGTTGCACACCAAATTATAATTTATCATCACAAGTGTAAGGTTTCAACCCTACAAGCTTATTCATCTTATATTGAAATTGTAGGTGTAAATCTTGAATGAATGTTGGAGTGGCACATTTGATTCTCTAAATTATCAAAAAAAACAATCAAAATTTTACCAAGATAACATGAAAAATAAAAGAAGTTGTGGCTATTTGTATAGGGTAATTTAGTGGTGGATGTGCTCAATTTAGGGTGAATGTAATTATCCTTCTTAATACAAAGTTGGATCATCTTGAGTTTAAATGAATTTGGATATTGATAATTGAGTTTGGAAGTGTATCACTTGATGTCACTCACCTTTCTTGTCCAATAGTGGCAGGTATTGGGCAAAAACACATTAAGGTGGACCAAAAATGATAGTTTAAAGTCCATTTTCAAAGTCCAAATCCAGTGTATTTTCACATAAAAAAATTTAATCATGTTGAAATTAACATTTTTTTCCATATCCAAGTTCATGTGCTTCTAATTTAAACCTTTTTAAAACATCTCTATAAATATGGCTTTTGGAAAAATCAATTTGGATATATGAATGGACTTTGTGAATTCTAGGTCTTCATTTTGGCTTTTTTTTTAAATGAGAAAACTTTTTCTACTTGATTTTTTCATTTTAAGTTTTATTAACCTACAATGTAGGGGCCTCCAAAATTTTGAACATGTTCTCCAATTCCACTAAAATCCATAACCATTAAAAAACAATTGTGACATTAGTTGTGGCCAACATTGTAAAGTCCATTTTTCACTACGTATTGAACTTTTTGGAGTATTTTTTTTCAAAGTTAGGAGGGCTAGAGTAGATGTTTCAAATTTTCAACTTATATTTTTAGAATTTTTAACTTATATTTTTAGAATTTTTTAATGCATTTGAATTATAAAAGCCAAGACTTGACAAAACCAAAAAAACTGCCATTATGACTTCCATAAAAGTACACTCTAGTGTGCTTTTACCCTACTAATGTATAACATGAGATTCTATTTTCCATTTGTTAACATATTGAAATTCCCTTCATGCTATCACTAATTGAATTTTCAATGATCAAGGCAATACATTAAAGTGCAACTCTTGAAGCTAATTAGTTCAATATCACAATGTATAATGGCATATTTTGTTATATAATATATTCTTCAAACTAGCAAAACTTTCAAGTTGATTTTGTAAATCATGGACTTTTGATACTTTTTTATGCAATTGTTTACATCATCACTTTGAAATGTCATATATCAAAAGTACTGGAATAAAATATCTATGTTTCAAATGTAATATATCAATATATTATCATTGTATTGGTGCATTAATGTATTAGTGTAATGGTATGTGATTATATTAATGCATAAATGAATTAAGGAATCTTTGGGTGATACCCATTTTTTAATTGACGTTTCACATGCTCAATTGTGAAAATTTGAAATGATCATGATGACAAATCTTAAAATAATTCACTAAGAGGTGATTAATTTTTTTAAATGGTAATTAGGATTAATTTTTGTAGCAAGACTGCATTATGATGAATCTTTTTGAAATATATGGTAATTAAATAACAATTTGATGTTTGTTGAATAATGTCAAATTTCAATTGGTAAATATCCACTAGCCACAATCAAAAAATGATTGGAAACATAAATTAAATGTCAAGTTTTCATGTAACCATTATATATCAAATGTGGAAGAATAGTAATAAGGTTGATTCGACTTTAAGGCCATGTGGGCTAGCTTTGGGAGCCAAGCCCTTGGCTTACTATAATTAGACTAGGACTTAGCCTCAATAGTAAGGTCTAACAAGTTTAAATAGAAAGTTGGAATCCATCCTAAGTGTTCTGGACTTTAAGACTAACCAAGTGTGCCATGCTATGTGCAAATAACTAGGAGGTAAAGGAGTTGATGTGAAAGGAACTTGGCAAAGCATGTGGAGCACAAGGGGGCAAGTGGGAAAAGGCATGCCATCTAATATCAAAGCTAAACTTGATCCAACAAGTAAGAAAACAGGAGAAGAAATGGTTGTCATGTCCCGTGTTGTAAAGTGCTCACGTTGGACCAAGGTGGAAATGGCAATGATCAAAGCAAAAAAGGCCACCATAAAGGAAGCTTGTGAGGTCAAGAAAGTAGCCAAGTTGGTTACAATTGAGCTAGGTTCTACCAAAAAGCTTCCCAAGATGCCCAAGGGTGAGAAGGAAGAGACCTCTGGGCCTCTCAACCCAAGAAGTGCGGAAAGAAGGGCATCAACAAAAAAAGAATTTCCAAGGGGGAAGCTTCCAAGGACATTGTCCAAGTGGTGGAACAAGTCTGATCCTCCAATGCTTCGGATTCAAATGAAGAGGAGAAGAAAACCCAAAATATGTTAATATTTCAAAGAAACCGATCAAAACATCAAAACATGCAGAGGAGCCCAACAAGGCTCAAGAAGTTCAAGAGGCTCAAGTGGCTCAAGAGGTTGGGGAGGCAAGACTATAGCTTGAAGTTGAAAAGATCATTCAAGCCATGAAGGACGTAGTGCAATTAGAAAGGGAGTTGAAACGGGCCAAGGTTAAAGCCTTTCAAGTTGAACAAGTCCTTTCATCGTTATCCATGAACACCATGGTCGAAGCCATAAAGGTGTTGCAGACCCTTGTGGCTAATGAAAGAGAGACCAACATACAATTATCCTTGGAACTAAAAGAAGCTTGAAAGGAGAAAAGGGCTAGGCCAAGTGAAGAAGCCATGAAGGCCATAAAGACCCAAATGTTGGATCCTTTCACAAGAAATGACGCCAAGGCAAAAAGGATGAGATTGTGGGCCCTCCAAGTGAAGGCCTACTTTGAGTCTCAATCAATCAACATAGATGTTGATTGGCTTAGGTTGGCATAGTCTCTTTCAAAAAACCATGCCATGGAGTGGTGGACGGCACAAAAAGATGCCGAAGCAAACCTAATCCATGGGAATTTTGCCTTGGAATGCGTTCAAGGTTAAACTAAATGAGAGGCTCACCCCCCACAACCAAATCTTAAAGGATGGGCAAGAACTATTAAACTTGTGCCAATCCAATAGACCAAGAGCGATAGGGAGGTGTGTCCAAACCTTCGTGTCCCTACTAAGCTTCATTTCTATGAAATAGGAATATGCACATAAGGTGGTTTTCCTGCATGGCCACCTACCATTTTGCAACGCCATTTTGTAATGGAAAAAATACCTGCAACTTATCAAGAAATGATGAAGGTTACGCAAGTGCATGGAAAATGACTACATGCACAAAAAGGTGGGTATGTTGCAAGTTTCACAACTCACAACAAAAGTGAGTATTGGGAATGTAATGCAGATTACAAGTGGCCCAAAAAGAGGCCAAAAGGGGAAGTGGGATAAGAACCCACCTAAGGACAAAGGGACCTTGGTGGAAAAAAAGTCGCAGGGTGTTGCCAAGGTCTAGTGTTTTAATTACGAAAAGTTGGGTCACTTTTCCAAAGACTGTAAAAAAATAAAGCAAGATTGGTCACAAGGGGGATTTATCACAAAAAACAAATGTGGCCAAGTTGGGCCCAAATTCAATCATGCTTAGGTTCAAGGTAAGAACTAATGGGTTGTTGTGTCTTTTGGATTTAAAAGCCATGCACTTGTTTGTGAACCCAAGTATAGTAGCACAATTTGAGTGGGTGGCTACAAAGGTGGCCAAACCCATTAGGGTCCAATTAGCACAAGGAACCACAACATCGACGTGCAAGGTGGTGTTTGGGGCCATTTTGGAATGCGACAAGGTGAAGTTTACAAAACACTTCACGATTTACGCCTTGGATGGTAGTGAGGCCATCTTAAGGAACATTTTTTTAAATGTTTACCATGTAAATGTTTTGAAAAGAGGTTTGAAATTAAAAGTCATTATTAAACTAGTAGATAGGTCTGTTAGTTCAAAAGTTGAATACTAGGTTAATTTAGCTAAGGTAGGTATTCATTTGGTCTTCTTGCAAAAATTGCAAGAAACTTCAATTTTGATTCTTATGTGTGTGGATGAATCTAGTGCCAACCTCCTTTTCACAATGTGGACCATAAAATTGAAGTGGTGCTTTGGTCAGGATCATCTTTTAAGTCGCCCTATCGGCTTGATTAAAAAAAACTACAAGAGTTCAAAGCTCAAATAAACAACTTAATGGAACGGGGATACATTAGGCAAAATAAATTCTTATGGTTTGCCCATTTTGTTTTTGAATAAAAAGGATGAAAAATTATGCATGTGCATAGATTATCATGCCTTGAACAAAATCACCATTAAAAAGAACTACCCCTTGCCCCAAATTGATAATATTTTTGATCATCTAAATGGGGCTTTTTATTTTAGCCACATCAACTTGAAGTCAAGCTATTATCTAATTTGTGTGGAAAAGGAAAATGTGGAAAAGATGGTTATGAAGACAAGATACAACTCATATAAATTATTGGTCATGCCATTTGGGTTATGTAACACCCCATCCATTTTCACCATGTTGATGAACTCGATCTTCCACAATAAGTTAGATGAATTCATGATCATTTACATAGATGACATTTTGGTGTATTCCAAGTTCGCAAAGGAACATGCAACACATCTAGAGTTTATGTTGCAAAAGCTCAAAGAAAACAAATTATATGCCAATCGAGCAAAAAATGAGTTCGCAAGTTCGAAAATGGACTTTTTGGCACATGTGTTGTTTCAAGAAGGGGTGAGGCCCAACCCAAAGAAGATTGAATCAATTAAGGAATGGAAAATCTTGATGTCGACCAAAGGTGTAAAATCATTCTTGGGATTGGCCAATTTTTGTAAAAAGTTTTTAAAAAACTTTTCAGCATTGGCCAAACCACTCACCAACCTTTTGAAGAAAAAGGGATCATTTGAATGGAAGGGCGAACAACAAAAGGTGTTTGACCTCTTGAAAATGAAGTTGTTGTCAACATTGATGCTACAATTCTTGAATTTCAAAAAGCCTTTTGAAGTGCATAATAATGCAAATGGGTTCACAATAGGCAAGGTCCTTATGCAAGAGAAACACCCAATAGCCTTTGAAAGTAAAAAGTTGGCAAGGGCCTAGTTGAAATGGTCAATCATGAAAAGGAATTATTTGCAATGGTGAGCTATTTAAAGGCATGGCAGCAGTACCTAGACTTTCATAAAAACAAAATATTTATGAATAATGTATCCTTAAGATACTTTGAAACCCAGCTAAGGGCCATGGCGAAGCAATTATGTTGGCACAATACTTTGGCCCTTATGGACCTTGAGTTGATCCATAACCTTGGCAAAAAGAATGTGGTGTTAAATGTGTTAAATCACATAGAAGAATACCAAAGAAAGATGCCTTAGGAAAGTACACAAATTTTTTTAGCCATGTTCGTCGGAGAAAATGATCTAAAAAGGAAAATATAGAAGGCGTGTGTGGAAGATTGATTCACACAAAGTTATTTCAATGACCTACACCAAAAAAAAAAGGTGAAAGGGATTGCCCTTCTAGATGGATTGTTAAGATGGAAGAAATCACGAGTCTATGTGCCAGAAGGAAAATTGCACATGAAAGTCATGTAAGAAGTGCATGATGTGCCCATGACAGGACATTGTGGTGAAAAGAAAACAAGAGAGTTGTTGGGAAAAACTTTGTATTGGTTCAAAATGAAGGAAAACATAGAACATTACATCCACATGTGTGTGAAGTGCTAAAGTTCCAAGTAAGTACACAAGAAAAAGTTTAGGTTATATAAGCCCCTCCCAAGCCCTTCGGGTCCATTTGAGAACTTTTCAATGGATTTTTATGACATGTTTCCTAAAATGGGAAGGGATAGATGCCATCTTTGTGGTGGTAGACATGTTCTCAAAATTGGCTAAATTTGCATTGACCCAAACAAACGCCACAATGACAAGGATGGCAAAACCATTTTTCGACATGTGGGTCTAGCATCATGGTATGTCCAAGATCATAGTAAGTGAGCGAAATGTGAAATTCACATTAGAATTTTGGATGTTATTGATGAAAAAAATGGGGACCAAGCTAAAATGTAATATCGCTTTCCATCCGCAAACCAATGGACAAACTGAAAGAGTGAATGAGATATTGAATCAATATCTTTATAATTATATCGCCAACAATCATCAGAATTAGGGCGACCATCTGGTTTTGGCAAAGTTTTGCTATGACTTTACAAAACATTCAGCCATTAAAACGAATCCCTTTAAGTTAGCCTTGGAAGTTGAAGTGAAACAACCCATGGATTTAGCCATTTTTAGAACAAAAGGCACTCACCATGAAGGCAACAAGGAGGCCAAAACAATGACCAAGGAATGTGAAGAAAGGAAATCATGGGCCAACAAGTTACGAAAGCACATAGAATTTGAGGTGGGGGACTTAGTGCAGTTAAACATAAAGGACTTTAAAATGCCCAAAATTTTAGCAAATAGGTTCATTCCAAAGTATGTAGGTCCTTATAAGGTCATTCTTAAACCCCACTTGGATGTGTATACTTTGCAATTACCAATGACATTAGTAGCCCACCAAACCTTCCATGTGTCTAAGTTAAAACCAGTTCATGAAGACACAAAAAAGAAGGACCAAAAATAGGCCTATCACCCAAGATTTGACATCATTGAGCACAAGCTTGCAAAGGAAGTAGAATGCATCTTAGCCACGCCACAAACCAAACGAATTAGCAACCAATACTTAGTCAAATGGAAAGGATGTCACCCAAAAGAGTCTAAATGTGTGAAACCCATTCATTTAGACCACTTGCCAAAAATGGTTGAAAAGTTTGAATGAGAACGGGGCCATGAGATGGGAAATAGGAAAGTGCATAAAGATAAGTAATGTTGATGAAGACATCAACCTTCAAAAGGTGCAGGGGGTGAGAACAAAACCTAAAAAAATGGACGTTTATCTAAACCGAAGCCAAGGTAAATGACAATTGGTTTGAAGTCAAGATATACGAATGGTGCAAACCATGGAAAAAGTACATGAAGGTTGGGTTGAGGTGATGACAACCAACAAAAATGGACCTAAAGAGTTGAATTCAAAAACAAAACTTTTAAAAGCTGAATCATGTGAGATTGTGGTAGTCATGCACACGCATTAAATGGCATGTCCCTGAACTAAGAATAAACTTGTGGGAGCAAGGTTTCCAATGCATGGAGTCGTGAACCATGTCCTTATAAAGCAAAGGGGGCCTAACTTGGCTAAGCCCAAGTCGGCACCATCTATTGACACATTTTATAGTCATACCTTGGTGTGGTTACCCAAGGTCATTGAGAAAACAAGCCTAGGCATGAAATTTAACTTTCAATTGTTTTGAAGGTGCCCAATGAAGAAAATATCGTTTGGTAAAAGAATCAAACCCAAGAAGGGTTAGTGTGGTTAAAGGGACCGTCACAAAGACAAACAAAAAACTTTTTAAAGATATTTTTCCTACATCTAATAGAAAGAATATGGGATGCAAATTATATTTAAGTCAAAAATTAGCTACTATTTTAAAGGCTTGAGGTAAAAAGGTGGTGAAAGGGGTGGATTCACCATGACAAGGGCGACATGTTATTTGTGTCTATGAAAACGTCAACCTTCCGAAGGTGGGGGTGAATAACATGCCCTTATGCTTAAGAGATGTTTTAAATGGATATGGGCCTCATATTGGGACCACCTTAGTGGGGCACTAAGGCAATATGAGAGTTAGGCCACAAATGGCTCCGTGAAGTTCAATTATTTTAAGAGTTGGGATACGTTCAGACTTAGGGGTCTAGATGGGCTAAGGTGGGAGTTCAAGCTTTCACTAGTCAAGAAAATGACTAGGGATTGTTTTTGGGATTATAATGTGGGACACTATCCCTTTAAAACCTTCAATAAACAATTAAACGATGTCCTAGACTTCCCAAGGGCATGCTTGCTAAAGCACTTTAGATGATTAAAAGTTGTCTTTTTAAAGCTTCAAGGTCACCAAGAGAGTGTTGGCCTTGAAACAACTTGGGTCGTCTTAGTCTAAGTCCTTTGGACCAACTCTAGGAGTTGGCTTCGGAAGGCACCCAAGTTAACTTAGGGCTGATTTGGCTTTAAGGCCATTTGGGCTGATTCTAGGAGCTAGGCCTTTAGCTTGCTCTAGTTAGACTAGACTTAGCCTCAATAGCAAGGTCTAGCAAATCTAAGTAAAGAGTCGGAGTTCATCTTGAATGATCGGGACTTTAAGACTAAGCAAGTGTGCCATGGGATGTGCAAGTAATTAGGAGCTAAAGGAATCGATGTGAGAGGAGCTTGACGAGGCACGTGAAACGTAAAACAACAAGCAAAAAAAAGGCATGTCAATCCCCTACCGAATGAATCCTTCCCCTCTAAATTGTCAAGTCTTCCCAAATTCACCAGTTCTTCTAAATGTAACTATCCCTAAAGCCTACTTTTAGTCAACTAAGTTGTCAATTAGCACCTTTTAAAATCTAACTCAAACTAGTTAGCTTCATTTCACTTAATCTAAGGAGGTGGTAGGTAATTTTAGTTAAAACTTGATGTTAAGTCAATGTTAAATGAAAATCTATGTGGCATCCTACATTGCACCCAATGTTATGATGCATTCACACTTGATGTTAAGTTAATGTTAAATGAAAATCTAGTATGGCATCCTAGATGGCACCCAAATGTTAAATGAGCCATAGCTCAATGTTAAGTGAATGTTAGCTGAACATAAAATTTTCATAACAACTAGGTTTAAGTCCTAAATGGCTAGCATGGTGTTAGAGGACTCAACCTAAGAGTCCCTAACACCAAATGTGAATGCACCTTTAAATGGGCCATAGCTCAATGTTAAGTGAATGTTAGCTTAAAATAAAATTTTCATGGCAACTAGGTTTAAGTCCTAAATGGCTATCATGGTGTTAGGGGAATCAACCCTAGAGTCCCTAACACCAAGTGTGGTGGATGCACCTTAACTGAAAAGAATAGGACTTACACACTAACATGGGGGATTTTGATTCCTAAAATTTTCCAACAAGCCAATTGGAAAACCTAAAACCTGAGGTTAAAAAAATCAGATAACCGCCCAACACGGTGTGTCCAAGAGATTTGGTGGAGGGGGAGAGAGGATAGACTTTTGTTGTTGTTGTGTGTGAGAGAGACACAGAGAGAGACAGAGGATAGGCGTTGTTGTTGTTGTTGTTTGCATATGCTGTTGTCTGTCTTCACTGTCTGTTGTCTCATTTGTTTGTTCGTTCGCTTGTTGCAATTTGCGGTCTGGTTTGTCAAATTCAATCTCTAGTACAGATTGGAAATACCACCGAGAAGAGAGGTTTTCTTTTTGTTGTCATTATAGATTGTTTTTTCTATGTCTGTTTTCTATGTCTGTTTATTTTGTTGCAATTTCGTAGTTCTTTTTGTCGTCTGCGAGCTTTCTCTTTTACAGATTACAAATACCTCCTCAATTTGCAGCTTTTCACTTAGGTACAAGACGACATGGGATGTGTCCGTCCCAATGTCAGTATAGCAATTTCTTCTTCTTCTTCTTCTTCTGTACCTCGCAATGCCAATCCTCTCACCATGTGCATCGCAGCTCACTCAAATCGCCACGAGGCTGCAGCAGGTTGTTGCAGCAATTTTGCACATCATGGGATCATCATTTATAGTGTTGTAGAAAAGAAGTTGAATTGGTTTGGTGGGCAAGGATGTACTGCTAAATTTCAGCAACAGTTCCATGAAGTACGACCACCAGCAGTGGCCTCTGGTTTGATCTACAATGGCTACTTCCACACCCAATGTAGGCGTGAACTGTTTTGTTTGAGCGGAGATTGTGTTTCCAGATTTCGGGTTTCCAAATCGGGAGCTAGTGTCGCTAGTGGATTGTCGCTGCTGAATTTGGGAAGGGAAGAAAAAGCTGCACAGCAGCAGCAGGGATTGAGTTGGTCATTGAATCAGGTTGTGGATAGTTGCTGGATTGCGGGGATTGCGGCCGTGGCGTGTTTGCTGTACAGCATACCGGTGCCAGTGGCGGAAGCGCTGGTGGATCAGGCGATAACTGGGAACAACCACGGCGGCGTGACGAATTCGGTGATCGTATTAGGGCAGTCGGAGCTCGGGACATCGTACGCCCCCGTGTCGCAGGACGCAAAGGAGGCAAGCGCAGCGTTCTCTAGGAGGGTGTCGGAGGCGTTGGAGCTCTTGTTCAAGGCCAGAGAAGCACAAGCTCAAGGCGACTTCCCTGAAGCGTTGGGCTTCTTCAGTCAGGTCTCTGCTCAAAACCAGGAAAGAAGCCAGTGGTGTTCTGTGTGTGGTATTATCCTCCCAGCTACTTTTCGCTGAGTCAGTCAGTCATGATCAAAAGCTTGGAAATCCTATACATTCTGAATTCTTTTGGGAAGAATTTGGAAATGTGGTTTCCCAGGTTATAGGAAATTGGAATTTTTGTCCAGCTTCTAACGAAGGGACTAGAAGAACCTGATGAGTGAAGAAATACCAGAAGAGGATTGTTGCCCTCAATTTTCTTCTTTTCAACAGAAGATGGAAACAGATTTTCCATTTTGAGATTTGTATTCTCCTGATGTTGTAGGGACCTTCTGGATACCTTTCTTTCTTCAGCTACACCACATGGGAACCTTTCAAGTAGGCATGGATTCATTTGAGGTGCACTGCTTTCAGTCTTGCTTATCTGTAGAGATGGCACCATTTTTCTTCTTCCTGTCTTGTGGTTTGATAGGACTTGTGTGAAACTTTTTTTTCCTCAGCTTGTGTAATGCCCCTTTGACCTAAAGCAAGCAGTTTCAGAATAGGATTGACTGTGAAATATGGTGGTGGTCATGGTGGTTTCAGATAACTGAGAAAGCTGGTGACTTAGCATTATCAGAATATGCAAGGGTAGGCCGAGCATTGTCACTTTATGAGGTAGGGGACCGGGGGGAGGCTATTCTAGAAATGGAGGACATGTCAGTGAGCTTGAAGGGTTACCCTGGTGAGCTTGCCAATTCTTCTTTCCTCTCTTATTTTGTTTCTGTGAATAGCAGCCCTGCACTACTCCCTTCCAATATGTCAAAAGCATGGTTTTGACCTTGCAGAGGAGTTTCTCAGAAAGATAATTATTGTTTTCATAAGCATAAATTAAACCACCATAGTGAACCCATGGGTTCAACTTGATCCAGATCTAGAGTATGTTGGCATTTGTTTACAGTAGTCATTGCTGCTGTCTTAATTCAGACATTGTGTTTGTGATTGTTTGCAGAGATTCATGCAGCACTTGCAGCTGCATTATATGTGGATAAGCATGCAACAGTGCCTGCAGAGCAGCAATTTACCATTGCAACACTCCTTGACCCACGCTACAGAGATTTGTCTTGGGTGAGGAACTGTAGGCATTGGCCTCCAAGTCTAGTGGAATCTCTGCAAAAGTTCATCTTGTTGAGGTAATCTCATGCAGTCAGAAACTGGGACTCAATTGATATGTGGGGAGGTACAAATCATTAAATGGGAAAAGTGAACAGATATCCAAAATATTGAGCAGGTTGTTCATGCTGTTTGCATCAGGTCTGTTGTGGAAGACTATATGCTGTCCCATATTATGCTGTCTCTTATTGCTCTATGCTGTTTTTTTAATGCTCAAGTTAGTGGCCATTGAGAGTCGCCCTATTTGGAATTCCATGTGCAATTGTTGCTTACACTGCCAAGCCTTTGAAGCAACATGAACATGGATTTGAACTTGCTTGAGATTACTCCTCCCAAAAGAAATCAGTTTGCAGTTGGGACTAGTTTCAGCATAATAACAAAGGTTGTGACAATTGTCTTTTGCAAATTTCAATTTTCTGGATAATCATTTTTGGATTCTATCTTTTGCAACCTCCTCCATTTCATCCATCTGTGCATTCAAGGTCTCTGCATCTGCACACTTGTAAGTTTGAGGAAATCTCTGAGAGCAAGATTCTTCTTCTCCTGTCTCATAAATCAAATTGATGTTCAATGTTTTTCTAGAACAGATATGTATGGTTTCAGTTCAAAGATTTTGTGGTAGGTTTGAGTTGAAGTGCATGACACACTGTTGCAAGATACAGATAAGCCTTATGTTTGCTATTTGATTTACAAGTTCTCGAAGGTCAGAGCTTCAATCCTAATGTCATTTACGTGGTGTCATGGTGTACCTCAGATAACTCAAGAATCATAGATGACCCCAGGGTACACAGATATCTCATTGATGAAAATCCCTGACAAAGGGTGTCATTGAAATGGTCTAGATCAATATCCATATATCCCTATGTACATCAAAATCAGAGCAAGTCTCTTTCACTTCTTTCCCAAAAGCCAGGGTGTGCCAGTGGAGTACTACCTCCCCTATTGATGAGTGACCTGAATGCACAATGGGATCTTGCTCTTAAGCAATCACATACAGATTTCGACACTTAATCCATTTGAGGCAGACTAACATTGCTGAAGAAACTTTGTTGATGCAAAGTGAGTATACAGAGGAATAGCCAGCAGCAAATGTAGAATTGAAATGTGGCAGATGAAGGAGATGCAACCATAGAGATAATGGAGCAGACAAGCATTCACTGCAAGCACAACTTGTCTATCCCCATCAGCATCATCAAATTCCAATCCAGTCCCTCAACTCAGTCTCATATAAAATACACCCAACAGAATTAGACTTGGAAAATCCCTCTTTGGATCAAATGCAGCTACTGGTACAAATTTTCTTGAGCACAGAGTCTGAAATAGCATATTTGGATGATTTATCATGGGCTCATCAGCAGCATGGATTTGGATTTGCATAAAATATGCTTGTCTGTAACTGCATTGTGGGCATGTCACTGCTAGACAAGAACAAAAGAAAGCTGGTAAGCATCCATCCACTTTTACCACCTGTTATGCCATTGGCAATAGACAGGGAATTGAACAACCAGGAGAACAACCAGGAGACCCTCCCAGTCCTAATCAATCCTGCAAATGGAACCAAGTCTTATGACAAGGGAAACATCATTCCACCCTTGTGACAATTGAAGTGGAGTTGTGTAATTCTGTTACTTCTCTGCAAGGATGTCACAAGTTTATGTGCTTGTGTCAGGACTCGTGTGTTTTGTGTAAGACAATGATATTTGGGGATCAGCACCGGATCCAAAACTAAAACAGACCTTAAGGACTTACAGATGAGCATATAAGACATGCATGCTGAAAATGCAGACCATATTGTCTAACACCAAACAGTGTTACATCAGAATTTCTCTCAATATTAGGAAGAGAGTGAAAGATATCATCAGTGCCAGGACTAGTTCAAGGTTCAGGGTTGAGGTTTCAGAGATTTGGGGACCAGAGACATGAGTTTATGAGAGTTGAGGGTTTGAGGTTTTTGATGGATCATGCCTAATCTGAAAGTGCTGAATGGAATTTGGGCTGTCTAAGAGAATTTGGTTGACAGTTCAATTCCTTCACCATTCCTGCATTTCTGAAGAATTCTTTCACGGAAACTCCAAACCCAAATACATCAACCAAGAATGAAGCAACAAACCTGCTGTTCAGCCCACATTATTCCAGGCCTCTTCATCTCCCAAGACATCAGCCACTTCCTTCTGTTCCAGTACCAGTTTCTTGGAGATCTGCACATGAATTTTGTAGACATTTAAACCAAAGCATTTTATTCTGTCTCTCTCTCATTCACAATTCACAAATTGAGGTTCAAATGGCACTCCATGGCTTACCAGGTGGGCTTTCTGGGGACTCCTGCTCTTCCTCTTCTCTCTCAACCCATAAACTTGGGCATCAAGCTGACATTATAATGATGGGGCTAAACACCCTGTTTGATTTGCAAGGATGGGTGTGACTGGGCAATCAATCCATGCTGCTTCCACTTTCCTCACTATGTTCAGGAAAGATGTTGACCAACTAATAAGAAATGTATAAGATGGTATGCAGTTTTTGAGCAGATTTGAAAGGTTTTTCTTCATTAATACTCGAGATAAGTCCACGAGCTCCTAATTTCACTGTTGAAGAAGCTTGCAAGATTCCATTCAGTTCTGAAACTTCCCACAACAAGGAAAAAAAAAGAGGAATTGTTACTGAAATAATCTCACAGAGCCTGACTCACATGACTCACAACTTATTGCAGCCTCTATATTTGAAACTCAGACAGAAAACCTCATAGAAATTGTTCTCCTGTACCAGTAGGATTTTCTTAGTAGAGTTTAATTGGTATACACAAAATTTACTACTAATTCAATCAGCAGTGTCCCTATGACAACAAAAGAAAAAAAGTTCTTCCCCTTCTCAGGTGACTCTGCAAAAAAAGTTTGTGAGTTTTCTTCAAACACAAAACCAGAACCAAATAACTACCATGGAAACAAATCATTTTCATCATCAAGACATTCACATCACAGGATTGTTCTGCTCTGATCTGCTAGCAAATCAAGACTCTGTAGAATCACCTGGTGACTGATGACAGTGGGCCAAACTAGATCCATACTAAACTCATCCAGCTGCATTCTTTTGAGTACTTTTAGTCATAGATTACCCTACCATTGTCACCTGCCTATGAAAGCATCCACAGTCATCAACCATACTCCAAGTTATCAGCAGTAATGCACTAAGTGCTACTCTTGCAGCACAATATCAAATGTGAGAAACAAATGCTGTGAAATGGTGGTACCTAGTTCCATTGAATGGCTACCCAATTTGGTACTGATAACCCTGGCGACAGAAGTCTCCAAAACCCTAACCCACCAGGGTGGCTGACTGTCCTCACAGAGTGTCAGGAGAAAGGATGCGATTGGTGAAATTTGGACTTGAACTTCCAACCTGCTAAGCTTAGCAGCTCACAGATCACCCCTTAACCACTGGGGTAGCCCCCTCATCTTAAATAGTTACTCAATTTGAGTCCCTTTCCAATTTCACTCCAACTTGAGATGAAACAGGAATGTTAAGGTCATACTAGGGCCCTACAAAATGATAACTCTCCAAATAACTTGATTGGGTCCTCTTGAAGCGCCCTTTCTTGTTTGAACTTCGTGTCCTCTCATTTGCCAAGCTCCTCATGCTATTTTTCATTCTACATGCAAATGCCACACACACAGGGTTAGCATCAAGTTTCCCGGCCTCTTGGGACTTGACTCGCTAACAACTTAGACTCACTACACAACTTAATTGAATGTGAGTCTTCCAACCTCATCAAGTGTCCACCTAAGACGTGACAAAGGCATTCTCATGTTCCTAAGGGGCAACACACTTTGATGCCCCACAACAACCTTAAGTTGTCATGGGGACAACACTTATGTTGCCCCAAGGGAAAAAGAAATGGGGCAACTTCAAGAGCCACCCCAAGACAACCCCAAGGTTGCCCCAAAAAGGTTGTAATGTGTAGCACCGATGCCACCTTGGGACCTCAAATTGTTTTGAGGAGCCAACCTTATGTTGATTCCAGGACAAGCCATGCTTGCCTTTCATCTCAAACCCAAAAGCCCATGGCCCAATCTACGTGATGAACTAGGGAATCAAACCTTAGCCCACCTTTGTGGCTGAAGCCTCCCATGCCACCATAGTGCCCCACCGTGGTGGTCCTAGCATGAGGCCCACCTCATGCAAGGAGCTCACACAAAGGGGCATGTCACTCACCCACACTTTGAAAAGGTCAACATCTTTGTTGACATTTTGAACATGTTGCCATGTTATGACAAGCCCTTTATTCACCACAAGCCACTGAAGAGTAGTTACTCCTCACTATGGTTTTATTTGTGCAAAGGATTTTTTAACTTTGACATTTGAAGAATCTTAAACATCTTTCGTGTCCATTTGCACTATCCATCATGATGACTTAACACTTCCCTCATGTTACACCCCTTGGGGCAAATGGGAATTATTATCCCATTGGGCAACCCCATTTCACTTGAGGATTTGATTCCATGTCCAAGTTTCCTTTCGACAACCCCAACCACCATGCATGGGAATAAGATGTTGAACAAGCCAACAAATAGTGTTAACCATGTTTACATAGTTTAACATTTTGGGACATGGTTCGCAACACCATGCATTAGAAACTTTCACTCCCACAAACTTTATCTCTCAGTTCAAATGCATGCCATTTAATATGCATGCACCATTACCCCAGCCTCACTTGGCCAAACCTTTAGGAGTTTTTCTTTTGAATCCAATGCCCAAGGTCCACTTTTGTTGGTTGATATCATTTCATATTCACCTTCCACTTCATCTTTTTATGGATTGTCCTTTGGACCACTCAACCTTCCATTTCCATAATTTGAGATTGGAATGGTGCACCCTTGGTTATTCACAAAGCTTGATCAAGATTGTTCAAGCTTTCACCCTCACTTTTGAAAGTCAATATTTTTATCAATGACATTTAGGAGCAAGGTGTTTTCTCTTTCGAATATAAGGTTTTATTTCATGCCCCCTTTCCAATTCAAACTTGACGCACTCCCAACTCCTTGAAGGACTCAAATGTGAATCCAAGTAGAAGACAACGGAAGAGGGAAGAGTCGGGGCACGCTCCCTAGCTCACAACACTTTGAGGAGTAGAGGGGCGTGTTGGAACTTCGGGATGGGACTAAGAAGAGTTGACAAGTTTCACTCATTCACACGGGCCTACACACAACCCACATAAAGTGGTTAGTGCGTAGTTGGAGCACCTTTGGTGTTAGGACAAGCCACAGGCAACACGGACACACTAGACTCACCACAGCCCGAACTTGGGGCAAGCCACCACCTTCCCCCTTATAGTATACTTTGTGGCTGGCCATGGAGCCTACATCCAAATGGTTTTTCTCTCCTGGGACTCCTGAGTGGGAGTCCCGAAATCACGCTAGTTGGGACTCTCGCATCTTTGGAACCCCATAACTTTGTGAGCAGACCTCGGATCGAGATATGGTCTAAAGCAAAGTTGTAGCCCTCGTCGAGAGCTTTCCAATGGTATGTCGCACGCCCTCTGCAACCCAATAAATTGGGTCGATTCTTGACTTTTTCTGGTCGGGAGTCAAACTGGCAATTTGACTCCCGACCTTTCTTTCGACCATAACTTGTGTTTCAAATGACCAAATGAAAAATGCGAGCCCATTTTAGACATCTAAGTTCCAAGATCTTTCCAATGATATAAAAAACGCCACAAGCCATTAAGTTTTAACCCCTGAAATCGCTCTCTAAAATTTCAGGAGTCCACCGGGACTCCATCTCCCAAAGTGGGAGTTGCCTTGGGAGTGTGAGGGTTCACATTCATACTACCTCACACTTTCTTACACTCCTAGGAATATGTGATGTGACTCTTGGGCTTCTTCTTGACCCGCACCCTTGCGACCTCTTTGCCTTAACTCCCAGGCTTCCTCTTGGCCCGCAACCTTATAACCCCTTTGCCTTGGTTGCGAACCCAAAGCTAGGGTTGCGACAAAACTTGTCAACCATTTCCAGCATCTAGTCTAAATGACCCGGTTTTACTCATTAGACCTCCTTTGGGTGGTATCTTTTCCACTTGACAACATATTATTCACCTACCCATATGGTTTGTCTCACCCTAAAGATACATTTGACCTCACCTATCGATCCTATGTTCTGTGAAGTCGTATATGGGGTGATAGGCTTGTTTTTTATCTTCATGCCTTTCATCCTTATTGAATGATTTCAACTTAGAGACGTGGAAAGTTGGATTTTCCACAAAAGTTGTTAACAATAATAAAGGATAAATGTTTTCATAAGGTTTATTCACCACCTTGTAGGGCTCGACATATTTTGGTACTAATCAAGTGGTAAGGGATTTGGCCATTTAAAATTTTCAAATGTTTAACCACATTAGATCATCAACTTCAAACTCAATATGACTTCAAATTTTGTTGTCTTGTTTTCTGTAATTAACATGTGCTTTCTATAAAAGTTTTATGGTCCACACATTTCTATCTATGTGTTCCCTGGCCATTTATTCTTCATTCTTGGTTCCACTTGATGTTTTCTTGATGTCCTGAAAGGCATGAATTGTTTGCTTCTAATCCCATGACTAACTCAAAAGGACTCATCCTTGTCATTGAATGTTTGGTAGAATTGTAACAAAATTTTGTTAGGCCTAAGTCATTACCCCAATCCTTATGATCAACCCCCACATAATTCCAAAAGTATTAATTTAGCACCTTATTAACCCTTTTGGTCAGCCCATCAATTTGGGGATGGAAGGCTGTGTTAAACTTTAACATAATTTTAACCTTGTTCATCAGCACTTTCCAAAAGTTTGATGTGAACTTTGTATCATAGTCACTTATTATGACCTCTAGCATGTTGTTGTGTGTAACCCACATTTCAAAGAACAATGTAACCATATATATAATCATCAATGTGGCTTTAGTTGGCATGAATTTGGCCAACTTAGATAATTGATCTACCACCACCACCAAAATGGCATCATTTCCTTGCCATGTCATAAAATCCATTGAAACAATCTCTCCAACAAACTTATCAAAATTGGAAGAGGTCTATATACCTCAAATTTCTTGTACACCAACTTGGTGTTCTAGCACTTCACACAAGTGTGGACATAATGTTCAACATCCTCTTTCATGTTGGGCCAATACAAGCTTTTATTTAAAACCACCCTTGTGATCTTTTCACCACAATGTCCAACCATTGACATGTCATGGATTTTTTGCATGACCTTTGTGCCCAAATTTCCTTTTAGCACATAGACACAAAATTGTCTTTATCTCAGCAAACCATCTAAAAAGGTAATCCCTTTCATTTTCCTCTTGTTGCACACCTTCACAAAATGCTACATGAATCAATTTTTCACATAACCTTATTTTATATTGTGATCCAAATAGTTTTCACCCATAAACACAACGCAAAGTATTTGGATGGTGCCCCAAGGCACCTTTGTTTGATATTCATTTTGATTCAACGCATATGGGATGACATTGTCCTTTCCTCAATTTATGGATCAATTTTATGTCCATAAATGCCAAGGTATCATGTTAATGCAACTATTTTGCCATGGCCTGAAGCTACATTTCAAAGGTGCATTGTTTGTGAAGATTTTAGTCCTTTGTGATCTAAGATATATAGTGCTACCAAGTCTTGAAACAATTTACCACAACAAACAACTCCTTCTCATGAGTTAGCCATCTTAATTAGGCCCCCACTAACTTTTTATTTTCAAAGGCAATGGGGTGCCTTTCTTGCTTTAACACACCCCTTATTGCGAGGGTGTAATCATACTAACACGTACCAAAAACAGTCATAACCATTACTTAATTTTCTGAACTTTAAATTGCAAAATAATATAAATAAATAAATAAATTTATAAAATTTTATTGTGAATACATTATGTACATATCATAAAAATTTGGAATAAATTTAATGAGTGAAAAATACATATAAAAACTTTTAACTTGTTGTAACCACTACTTAAAAGTTGCATAAAAACAACTTTAAAACAATTTTGACATTAAAAGCACAATTTGAAAATTTTTTTAATGACATGTTTTTGGATTTTTTTAATATACACCTTGACATAATAATATTAAGAAAACTTTTCAAGATTTTTTCTATTTTTTTTAAAGACATATTTTTAAAAATTCTAAAACAATTCTAAGAATAAAACAGTGGTCTAAGGGGGCATGTGTGGCTCCTAATAACATGGTTGGACCCAAAAACCCACTTACATCAATGTGAACCTCAAAAGGTTTGGAAAAACTTGTGAATCTCAAAATAAGGGATGTTGAAAATTTACTCTTCAATTATTCGAATGGATTATATTATTCTTTTAGCCATTCAAATGACAACTCCTTGAGAAGGTCCAAAAGTGATTTGGCAAATGCCAAAAAGTCCTTTATGAACTTTTTATAAGAAATAACAAACCAAAGAAAGACCTCACCCTTTGGTTGTGGTTGGACTTTGCTACTCTTTGATGGCTTGAAATTTGGTTAGGTCTAGCTTAATGCTGTTTTGAAATATCACATGTCTTAGAAAATCCATCTCCAAACTTGCAAACTTGCTTATGGTGTGATTTTCATAAATCTTCTTGTCTTTAAGCTTTTGCAAGACATATTCTAATTGTTCGGTGCATTCCTACATCAATTCAAAGTAAACCAAGATGTCATCAAAATATATGATGATGAACTCATCTAACTTATCATGAAATTCATGAAGGTGGTGGAAGGTGCATTATGCAACCCAAACAACATAACCAAGAATTCATAAATGTCGTACCTAGTTTTCATGACCATCTTTTCCACATTTGCATACACAATGCATATTTGATAATAACCCAATTTCAAATCCATTCAACTGAAATAACAAGCCTCATTTAGACAATCAAACAAATCATCAATTTGGGGCAAGGGGTAATTATTTTTAATGGTCATGATTTTGTTCAAGGCATGGTAGTCAATGCACATGCACAACATTTTGTCTTTTTATCCACAAACACACCGAAGCTCCATAAAACAACTTACTTGACCTAATGTAACCTCTAGACATCAAGTCGTTGATTTGTTTCTTTAACTCCTCTAACATTTTTTATTTGAATATGTAAGGTGTTTTAATAGGCGGTGTTGTCGAACCCAACACCATTTCAATCTTGTGATCAACATCATGATAGGGAGGCAATTGATTTATAAGTTTATTTGTCAAAATGTTCAAAATTTTACTAAGTGCATTAAAAATACAATTTGGCAACAACTTAACCCCTTTGATTTTAGCCTTAACACAAAACTAATATGCATGTAAAAAGATCAAACATGTTTGTTTTGCAAATCTTGCAAGGACACAAAATGAATACATATTGTTTATAAATTAGCCTGGTATTCAACGTTTAAACTAACTAACTTATCAATTAGTCTAGTAATGACTTTAATTTATAGCCCCCTCTCAAAACATCCATTCAATAAGAGTATATAAATGTGATGTTGAGGATGGCATTGAAATTATCCAAGTTGCACATCGTAAAGTTTTCTTCAAACTTGATTATGCACATTTTAGATTTACACCCAATGCCACCATGTGCGCCGACTTCACATCACCTTTTGCAAGTTGCACTCATATGGGCTTCGCCACCTTTCTAACAACCCACCCTAGTTGTTTCACCACATTTGGTTTCACAAACAAGTGCATGGTTTTGAAATCCAACAAACAAGAAACCACATTAATTCCTACTTTATAATTAAGCAAGATCAAGTTTGGGCCTAACGTGGCCACACTTGCATTGCCCAAAAACTTTCCTTCTTTCCAATCCCACCTTACCATGATTAGCTTTAATGAAGTGTCCCAACTATTTGCAATTGAAGCATTTAACTTTGCTCAAATCCCCCTTTTTATTTTTTTATCTTGGGAGTCTTTGACTTTATGTGGGGCATTGTCCCACTTCCTTTTCTTGTCCCCTTTGAAGCCATTCCCACTACCAACTTGAAGGGTATTTGAATTCCCACTTTTGGGTTGATTATCATTTTGGCCTCCATTCAACTTGTGAAAGGAATAGTCATCCTCTAAACACTTTGCCACTTTCAACATCTTTTAGCACGAGTATACAACTTCATTCCTTTGATGGCCTTTCATGTTTAAGGTTAAAGACCATGAAGAAATGTCACCTTCCAAGCATATTCTTTCTTCATGGGGACAAGGCTTCAAAATGCACTTAAGGCTTGCACATAATGCACCAATGCCCTTAACCCATCCCCTAGGCACAAGCTCAAAAAATCATGTGTGTCCTTCAAGGTATGGTTGTGTGGTGTGAAACACTAATTAAGTTTAACCTTGAATTCATTCCAAGGCCAAATGTTCATCAAGTCAAAGTTTCATGTTTTTCAACATCATCCACCATTCCATTGTGTGGTCTTGAAGTAAAGATTATGCAAACCTCAATCAATCGACATCAAACATCATGGCTTACATCTCAAAATAGGCCTCCATTTGAAGCACACATTGTCTCACAATTTTTGCCCGCATATTTTTCCTTGTGAATTTTTTTGAAACTTGAATCTTATGACAGTGGCCAAAACATCCCTTCTATCTACAAACCTAGGCTCCTTTGCATTTTTAAAGACTTAGAGAATACCTTGGTTTGCTTTATTTTGCTACAACAACATTAGCTTTAGTTTCTTCACTACATCTGTCGCAACCCTACTTTGAGAGAATGTGAATATGAAACTCACACTCCCGAAATGGGGACTTGGGAGTCCTCCGGGACTCCTGCAACTTCAGAGTTCAATTGCATGGGTCAAAACACCTTGCATTGGGGTGTTCTTTATATCATTGGAAAGTTATCAAAGTGTAGATGTCGAAAATGGGCTCGCATGGGCCATTTGGACATCTACAACACACGTTGTGGCAAAAAGAAGGGTCGAGAGTCAAACTGGCAGTTTCACTCCCAACCACTAAAAATTGGGAATCGACCCGACCCCGGTGCGTGCAGGTGGAGTGCAATACTTCGTTGAAAAGCTCTCGAGGAAAGCTATAAGTTTGCTTTAGACCTCATCCCAATCGAAGGTCTGAGCAAAGAGTTATGACCTCGCAAAATCCTGAGATTTTAAACTGTGACAGTTTCGGGACTCTTCATTGGGAGTCCCAAGACAAAAAGCCATTTGGATGTGGGTGCCGCGGAGAGGCACAAAGTATACTATATGGGGGAAGGTGGTGGTTTCCCCCGAATCCGGGCTGTGGTGAGTATTGTGAATCCAAAGTTTCCTATGGCTTGTCCTAACACTAAAGGTGCTCCAAAAAGTGAACTAACCAACTTGTTGGTTGGTTTGATGCAGGTTCGAGTAAGTAACTAAAGCTTGTCACTTTTCTTAGTCCCATCCCGAAGCTTCAACACACCCCTCTACCCCTTCTAGTGTTGAGAGCTGCGAGCATGCCCCGAGTTCCTCACAATTTCATTGCTTGAGTAACCTAGGCCCATCTTGGGTCTAACTAGGAACTTGGGAGCACGTCAACATCCATCATATCCCCCACCATTTCAAGTGTGGAAACAACAAAAAGGTTAGAGTCAAATGCATTCTTGGCCTTAAACTTTTCCACAACCAAGTGATCCTTTTTATCCTACTATTCAACCTTGTTGATGGAGGTCCCCCTCATATTTTCAAAGGTCTTCTTGCACTCTGTTTAGTCCATTAATTATTTTGCAATTTCCTCCAACTCTTCACTCCTCTCGAGGGTTTCCTATCCTTTTTTTTCCTTTTCAAAATGGACCTTTTTGGGCATCACGGTGTCCTAATGGTTCATGGAACTACCCAAGTCATTTATAATATCCGAATTCAAGAAGTTTCGAGTCTCCAATAGTTAATTGGCCTTACATTTGGCCTAACAAACTTTTTCCACACTCACATTTAGTTTTGGAGGGGTATTGTTTAATCCTTCACCCAGTCCAATTTCATCATTGCCAATCACAACGATGACTTCCAATTGGCTAGATCCCTTTGCTAAAGCTACAAGTTTCATTGTCAAATAAAAACATAATCAAAGGAACCACCCAAGTGAATGTACACTCCTTAAAATTGCATTTTTGTATGTTTGAAAGATCACAAGCAAAACATAACAATTTTGATTGTCAATAATTTGTTTTGGACCATTAATTGCAAAGTTTACATGCTCAAAGTTTTACAAAAATCAAAAAAATTCTTATATGTTCAAAGCATTCAAACTTCAAAAGTGGATAATCCTTGTTTTTTTCAAATGTCTTTTTTTTCTACCAAATGTGCACAATTCCTTCTAAAAATTGGAGAGGATTTTAACATTGATGATTAGAAGGGGAAAATGACTTGAATTGATGAAAATTATTTTTATAACTGATTTGAACACATTTGGTTCAAAAGTGTTTGACCCTAAAATTTTGGATTTTGAAAATGTGCCTTTAACAAAAAGTTGTTCATGTTTATGCGATAGAAGGCATGAATGCATAATATACATGATATAAAATCAATTTATAATCAAAATGTATTTATATCTAAAATGTAGTGTTAAAGGGGGTACTTGAAATGCAAATTTTAAATTTATAAACCAACACAAAAACAACATGTGTCATGTGCAATCCTTGGAAAAGGACTTTTACCTTGGTGCCCCTAGCTCCTTTGACCATGTTTTCATCCTACTTTGCCAACCTCAATCTCAACATGTGTTTTCTAATTTTGTGGTTTTTTTAATTCTCCAACAAATTCCATCATTTTAACAAAGGATCAAAGTTTTTCCTTTGATACCAAATGAAGCACCTTTTCTCACTCCTCCTTCGCACCTTCACACTTACCAAACTCCATGCATTATTTCTAGTCCTTAATTCTTAACTACCTACGCATGCCACACACACAAGGTTAACATTAAATTAACTGACCTCTTGGGACTTGACTTGCTAATGACCTAAATTCACTACACAACTAGGATTTAGTCTAATGTGAATCTCAACTTCACTTGAAGTCCACTTGAGACATGTTAAAGGCATTTTCACATTCCCAAGTGACAAAACACTTGGATGCCCTAGGAAAACTTTAAGTTGTCCTTAGGACAACACATATGTTGCCTTGAAAGGAAGAAAAAATGGGGTGACTCCAAGATTACCCCAATGTTGCCCCAAAAAGGCATCAACATGTGGCACCTATTACCACTATAAAACAACCCCAAATTGTCCCAAGGAACCAACCTTATGTTGACCCAAGACGAGCCCTACTTACCCTTCATCTCAAACCCAAAAACCCATGACCTAGTCCACACAATGGAGTAGGGAGTCAAACCCTAGCCAACCTTTGTAGTTAAAGCCTCACATGCTGCCAAATTGCCCCATTATGGTGGTCCCAACATGAGACCCACCTTGTTTGAGGAGATTGCATGAAGGGGCATGTCATTCCCACTTTAGGAGAAATGATAGAACCTTAAAGTCATGGCTTGTTGATTTCGCCCTTTATTTTTCTTTTTAATTTTGTAAAAATGACCCAACTTGCCCATTTTTATAAGGTACCTCTTGCAAATCTCTCGCATTCTAACATCCTTTCTCATTGCTAACATCAAATAGTGAGATGTAAACAATATATTATGTTAAGTGCACACACCCAATCTTGCCCAAGGCATGTTTACTTAGCATAATCCACCATTTACAACTCACTCTCTAGTATGATGCAAAGTTTATTTGGTCCCACATTTTGTGGAATGTTCACTAATCATTACTGTGAATTGTGAGTTTATCTTGTGAAAATTTCATGGAACATTTCCTTATTTGAACCATGCCAAAAAAAATAAAAATTGTTTGTTTTATTCAAGGTCCATTCATAATAAAAGGAACCGTGGGTGCCAAGGTTGGAGTCCTTACCAAAAACTGCATTTTACACATGTTGTGCATGTATTAGTCTATTAAATACCCAAAAAATATTTTAAATGTAATTTTTGAAACTAAATATCAATATTGAGACCAAACATGACCCATATTATTATTTTATTTTATTTTATTTTGCATGAAGACCTAGATTATAATCAAATGAACACTTTTGTTTTAAACCATGATTACAAAATTTGAACTTTTTTACTGTTAAAGATGTTCAAAATCAAAATTAATAACATTTCCTCAAAAGATTCAATACATATGCATTTAAAAATATAAACACATATGGTCCTTCTTATGAAGTATATTAAAGCCCATAATAAATTTGAGAACATTTGGTGAACATTTAAATATCAAAAAAGCATGTTCAAATTTAGAATCCTTAAAAAGACCTTGTCAACAAATGTTTTGTGTATGACAAAGGATTCTAATAACATAGTGAAATGACTCCAAATTGATGGGATTCCAATTTCATAAACACATAAACACATATCCAAATGATGGATGAATAATTCATTAAATACAATTAATGGTGATTTTTCAAAATAATATAAATGCAATTTTAAACACAATTAACAACTGTATTGGCTCCTTTTATCATGAATGGACTTTTCAAGATTAGTGTATTTTTATTTACATCACCTTTCAAGATTTATAGTTCAAATTTAAGGGAATACCCAAATGGAAAATACATAAAAATGAAAATTGCACAAAGGAGAAAAAAAATAAAATTAATCATGTCAAAGTTTGCATTAACAAATTATAATTGGGATTGGGGACAAATTTTAATACACAAGGGTCCAAAGGTGTGAACTAGTTCATTTCTTTCAAATCATTAATTGTTCCATGTAGAAGGGTGATATTTTACTAAGAGAATGAATCGTCATGAATCACTTTTATCCAGAAAGGGTCATGACATTAGTTCTTTATAACAATGTTTTGAAGCCAACTAGTTTGGCAAATGTTGCTAAACCCAAAGGGTTGAAGCCTTAGTAAAAAATCTGATCCAATCTACTCATGATTGGAGTTACAAAACTTGCCATTAGATTCATGACTTACACACTTAAAAATCTCTAATAAAAATTTAGTCAAAATCAACCAATGGATGATGAGATAGCAAAGCTAGACCATATTCAAGCAAGATGTTGCCCAAGGTTGGTTCCCGATAATTTGTGCAAATGTTTTAGAATGTTAATTTTAAGCAATCCATGGACCTCCCAAGATTGATATCAATTTTAAAAGTCCATCATCCCATATTGAAATTGCATGACCCACAAGGTTCAATGATACATGATTTAAAATTCTATTTAGGAGGATGTTTGGCTTAAATTTAAAATTAGGAAAAGAAGTCTAAATTGTTTTGGCCCATGTTATTGTAGTTCATAGCACTAAAAATTTGAACATTAGTGCTTAATTTATTTGTCCTTCATCCTACTCCAATGGAATCCCTCTCACATGCATCGCTATTGGTCTTGTTTTTTTGCTCAAAATGTTTGATAAATTTGCAAATGAATTTTAAAAGGGTTCAAAGGGCTCCCAAAGGCCTTTCTCAAAGGTCTTGAATGTTACATTACCTCAAGTAGAACATGCCCTATCAAGTATTAAGTAACATCTTAAATATTTCCATATGTTTCATAAGGAAACATGTAACAAGGTGAAACTTAAGGTTTTATGTTTCATTAATACTTGGGAGTCAAGAAAGAAATATATCTTTTGCTACCTCTTTTATAGCCATAGTACAGATACATTACTTTCCTCTTTTTTTTAACCATTATCTTTTCCAAATGTTGGGTACAACCATATACCTTGATAATTTTTGCACAATTTTTTTTTTAATGTTGGAATTTGCATAAAAGCACTTTCAAAATTTGCGGACATTCACATGGCTTTTGGAGTATTTTTTAGGTGTTTTGGCTTTAAATCATTTTATTTTTTCCCATTTTCAAAGTTTCGGTGTTAGTTAACCTTTTTTAACTCGACCTTCATTCAAGTTTTTAAGAGGCTTTTGAGACCAAGTTCTTTAGAATGTTCAGAGGTTCCTTTAGTTTATTGGCAAACAACTCTTTTCATTTCTAAAAGGGGGATACGCCACATTTTTGTTGAGGTCATTGCCCCAATGCTTTACTTGGGGAGCTGGGTGCTTGTGGCCCCAATCATTGCCTCCACATTCTTGAAGGATCAACATCCCTTTTTATTAGAGGCTATATAGGGGTCAACTATTGATATTCTTCTTCCATTCCAAGCCCATCTCAGGTCAATGCATGACCTTTTTCCTCTAGCAATGTATGCATGCATCCTTCTTTTTGAACAATTTTAAAAAGGGGGAATAGAATGTCTTCAAGAAAGTGTTTCAAAAAGAAATTCACACTCTTTTTTTTCAACATCATTTCTAACATGCCTTTTCATCCTCATTATGCTTGTCTTAAGTCTTCCATAAACCTAGGTTTGGTTGTTTGGTTCTTTGTATGCCCAATCATCCTCATTTCATATGACATCAAACATCTTTTCTTTAGCATTGCACATCAACTTGGCCTTTGCCATCCAACAACTTGTGGCTTAGCCCATTGCACCTATGGTTAATCTATAAACTCAATGGGGATACGCCTTCTACAATGTTCCCACATGGGGAGCACATTTCTACCCACAATGTTATTTGAGATGCTTTTGCATTCATTTCCAAAGATTTTAGGTTTCTTGTTTCACATGAGCAAACACACGTCCTCCTATTACCTTCCTCTAATGTTCATGTCAAAGGGTTGATATCATGTTCACCTTAATGGGGTATGCACTATCACTAATGTTGTCATCACCAATTCTATTCAAACATATTTAATTTCGCATGTTGCCATTTTTCAAGGAGTGCTTGCAACAATTGTGGCCCAAACAAAAGACAAGTTGTACCACAATTGGCACCATAAAAAATATGATTCTCCCTCTTGCCATAGAGATATATGCATATTTACACCAACAAGATTTTCTTCATTGATGTGCTAACATGGTTTAATCAACCAAGGGGTTTGGAGGCCTTCCTCTATTGGTTTTGTGTTCATTTTACAAGTGAAGGCTGTCAATAGCTTTACAAAAGTTTCAAGCAACTACCATATTGAAGTGAGTTGTTATAACCAAGGAGACCTCTTCTAGGTTGGGTGCTCTTACAAGTTTCCCACCCATGTCCTTGTTGGATACACTCCACACAATCGATGAGTGTTTTAAGTCTTAAGTTGTTATTTTGACCTGCTTTGGTGGGTCCTCATCACTCTCTTTTGCAACCCCTGTTGGTGCATTTGCACTTTTGGGAAATGTCTTTTGGTAAGATGTTGATCTTCTTGTTTTACCTCCCTTACCGCTTTCAAGTGTCTGTTCTTTAATTAAGTTTGACAGGGTTTCATCAACAGATCCTCCTTTCTCCTAAGCAAGCGAAAAATGTGTCCTCATGTGTTCTAACCACCACCCCTTAGGTTTGTAGGCCTGACATTACTGTCTATCTTTTATGTACTTTCAAATTTCTTTGGCTTTCTCCAAACAACAACATGGCAACAATAATATGTCTACAGCACACGGCTTCTGTAAACAGATAAACACTTGATCTCTGGGCCCATAATATATAGAGACTCTTTATGGTGGTCATTTTGAGTGTTGGCCAGTAATCGCCCTAGAATTATGCCATAGACTAGAACTCCAAGTGTGTTCCCTTCTCAGGTTAACCAATAAGTGTGTTGTTTACATCTTGCTGATACCAGATCTTATGGTGTGTGGAGAACTAGGCAAGAACCTGGCAACCATGCAGGAATGATAATGAAGAAAGACAACTCAATTCAATGTTTTGTGGCATATATAATACCAGCTTGGTGGACCTTAAACACACACATCAGACTAGAGAGGCTGCATGGAGCAGCAGTGCAAGGGGTCTGTTACAGGTACTGCACTTTGGATGCTAAGGGCTGGATACCAAAAAGCACCCAAAAGGGTTGCAAAAACTCAGGACTTCGCAAACGTTGCATAAGATGAGCATGAGTACTGAACAATTTGGAAAGGCAGGTTGTTACCAGCTGTGCTTGAGCATGTTTTTGTTGACAAAGAAAATAGCTACTTAGTTCCTGTCTATCCAGATTGCATAAACATGACTCATCAGTGGAAACAAATCTCCAAATTTGGGGACAATCTTTGCATCAGCTTGCAAATTGATGACCAATAAGCTGAAAATTCCTGCACCCATCATTTTATCACTACAATATTACCCAGAATCTGCACAAAATCTACAAAATGGGCTTCTACTGTTTCCCAAAACCCTGAATACCATCACACAAAAGGCTGATCATTGAGACCTCCTACTATAGTAAGCATATTATTACCCACAAACGTTCCAAGCTACATGCTCTTACATAACTAGTTGCCTAAATCCTAGAAATTATAAGTAAAAGTGATAGACCCAGACCCTTTGACATAGATCACCAACTAGCTGCCAAACATCATGACCTTCTACAGAACAACATATCAGTTTCAAAAGGCATCCTAAACATTGCAATAGAGGCAGATGAAGCCCTTTCTTTGAAAAATAAATAGCTTGGCACCTAAGTACCAATCATCATAACCTTCTGTAGTAGAACCCAACAGCTAAAATCACAGCACCTCTTCTACCTTTGCCAGATCATAATGCACATCTCTCCTCTGCAACTCAAGCAAACTGAGTCAGGTGGGCCAAACAGCATGTCAGCCTTCTCATTTCTGAGTTCACAAGGGCCAAGGGACATGAGCCCAAAGTCAATGGAACCCCAAAACCACAAAGGTTTCCCAAGGGAACCTTGACCCAAAAGTCCATGAAACCTCATAAGAACCTTTCCTCAGCATTTGGTCCCAGTCCATGGTCTCCCAGTAAGAAACTTTAATCAGCATTTGGCCTTAATTCCCTTGTTGGACACCACCTCCCTTTCATAATTCTTTGTTATCCTGTTTAAAGCAATGTCCATATACACTAGGCAATAACTTTGGAATGCTTTCCGTGCATAGTAATCTCCATTCGCAACCACTGCCAAACACATGAGAAACTTTTTTATGTGCGCTGAGAATGTCAAACTACAATAGTAATATTCACATGTCACAGGTACACAAGTATATCAGGTAATTCCTCCAACAAAGCTCAGGTTGCTGTCATGAAAAAGTCATGCATGTCAAAGTACATATATCTGATTACCAGCCTTCCAGTCATCGGTGAGAGGCACCATGCTGCTGGCATGACTTTGCTTCATCCACAAGGAAATTCCATCCCACCACAAGGAAGCAGAATGCTTATCAGCTGCCCTCTTCCCCTAGAGCAGGATCCAGCAATTAGAAGTGGACAGCTAGAAACCAATGGAACGTGTCAAAACTCTCCAGAAATTCAGTAGAGCCATCACACCAAGCAATAACACAGATGAATGCCGTATTCCAGCATGACACATGCATAATCCTTATTGTACAGTAGAGCCCAATGCAAACATGGCTGCATGCATGGTTGTCACTGCCCAAAGCTCATCTCTGAGTATCTGAACAAAACACAGGAACCCATCATCAGCTGATATTGGAACCCATGGAAAGCTAAGTTCTGAATAAGAGAAGACCAAGCAAAACCAATCATCCACTTCCGCATGTCTATCAACATCCATGCAGAATTCTCAAACTTCTTGAACCAACTATATATCCTACCAAACTAGAAAGGAAATGACAACATAAACTTCCTCATGTTAGAACATTGGCTGCATGTGGAGATAAGACTTAGTCAACCCATGTACCTGCGAGGTTTACTTTGTCGCTGTCCAAATTCATCTGCTCCATGTTCTACACAAACAAAACCGGACAAAGTATAGGGTTCATCCAAGTGAAGCCAGGCAGTTTAAATCAAGATTAACAAAGCAATGGAAAACACAACATACATATAACCCAGTCTGAAGACATTTTTACTCAAAAGAATATGGTCCACAATACCAGTGGAAACAAGGGACACTGTGAGTGAGAGAGCTGGAAGGATCCAGTGCACAAAGGAAGAAGAATTGCAAAGACTTCTGGTCCTGGAGATTAGACACCAAGTTTCTCCATTCTTGAGGCATTATTGAGTGAACTTTAGACAGCTTAACAGTTAGTCTTCCTTCGGGACTGACAAGGAACTATTAGAGTATGTTATTACCTGGTCTTGGAGGAGGTTTCCACAGGCCACTTGGCTTTGAGCCATTCAGCTCTCCCCTACTGAACAATTCCAGACACAAGGTCAATAAACTGGACCCAAACTCACTTCCACTGATACTTGATCAACCTACTACACACCACTGAAATTTGACCTTTCAGGTCTTGTGACATGTGAAGTATTCTTGACTCATTTGCTATGGTGAAGACTAAGACTTTGTGAGTCACAAATGGTTATGACCACCCTCACTCATTGTGTTTGTTTTGGTATAGCAAAGAGTGACAATATTTGTTTGATTACCTTCACATTTTCTGGAGTTTCCCTCTGCAATCAAATTGATAGTTTCATGTCAACAATGACCAACAGTGTTGGTCATGTCCCTTGACATGTTTGACATAAACTCAAGAACTGGAAGAAATTCACATCTGTGCCACTATATTACAATCCACTCTAGAAGTCTCAGGATTGAGGATTCTACCAGTCAATATAAACTTGCAGAACTTACACACAGGATTTTCCATCTCCCAACAACTCAATGAAAAAACAGACTGTATCACCTCCAACTGCACAATACATAGTTAGAGATGAGCCTCACCCAGGTGGTTGGAAGGAAGCTGGTTGTGTAACTGGTTGAGTATAGTACATAGCCGCTGGTGTAGCCTCCATGGTCATGTATGGCGCTGCATATCCAGCCCCAATTGCTGTACCTCCTCCCAGAACAGGCACCCTGTGTAATTTCACCCCCAAGAGTTTATCAGCAAAAACTGTAACATAAATTTCAAGCCATTTACTAAGTCAAGTTGAAACTGTAGGCCTCTCACAGAAGGTACTTAATTGTGTCAAGAGCAGCCAAGAGTTGTAAATCTGCTTATTTTCCACATTTAATGCATGTATTAAGGATTGTCTCAATAACTACCATAGATACAACGATTCATTGGAAATCAAGAGGTTCCCTAATGTCATAAACAGTCTCAGGCTTCCGCTAATTCCGGACCTAGTCTCAGGATCTCTCACAATCAGAAGGCACAAATGCTCATACAATATTGCAAGGTAATTACAGGTTCCCATGCATATTGTTAGGACAACAAGAAGAGTGTTCCACTCAAACAAGAGACTTGAAAGATTCTGGTACAACAGCATTGCACCCCTAGACTACATTCAGATTGGACAAAGAAAAATTCAGCTCAATAAAGATTACTGAACATATGATGAAGGCAACCTGGAGGAAACAGCAGAAACAATACATGTTGACACCCAGCACCAGACAAGAATAAGAAATTGCTAAGCCTTCTACATAGTCCATACCATGCAACTTCCTGATTGGCAAACCCATACTGAGGTTGACCTGAATAATTTGGCATAGCCATCCCAACAGCAGGCACCCCCATGCCAGTTTGTGGTTGACCACCATACTGCACTGCAACTGCTGCACACCAAAACACCTCCTGTCTATCACAATGCTCACTGAAGGCCAACTTTCCTCAGAACACAGAGCTGACATGAGCAAAGTTGCAACAAGCTACAAACACCTCGTCCAAAAGGACAGCTTATGGCCATTTTGGCCCAATTACACTATTAACACATAGAGCACCAGAAAACTAGATTATGTATGCCCAACCATATTAAACATATTTGTTCCTGACCAGAATGCAACATTTAAACCCCATATCAACATGAGATCAAGCACTGCCTCAGTTCAGAGATGGGCAGTGTACCTCCATATTGCCAAAGATAGATCCAAAACAGCATCTTAAGAGAACTTGACAGTGTAGTACTAACCAGGTCCAACATTTGGCATTGGAGCAGTGAACCCAGGATCCACAATGTGCACACCACTGCGAAGTCCTGCAGCAGGTCCACCATGGTATGTGTATGAACTCCGCCTTCCTCCAACCACCTGGTAGTTTCCACCCCGGCCTCCTCTCCCACCACTACCTTTATGTCTCGTAGGTTGTGCTGTGTTCTCAGAAGTTGACCATTGTGCACTCCGCATATTAGGCCCAGATGTTTGAGGTTGTTGAGCTTGTGGTGGCTGCAGTTGAGCTTGATGCTGAGGTGGGAGAACAAATTGTGTCTGGCTGCCACCACCTCGACCAATATGTGCTACTCCAGTTGATGACAAAGGCACCTTCCTTTGTAGAGGTGTAGATCGTATCTCTGGCTGCTGTATATTACTCTGCAATAGGCCATGATCTTCTGCCCCACTGACACGGACTCCTCTTCCCGTGCTTGCAGATGGTTTTGCAACAGAGACACTAGTTACAGGGGTCGTGCCCTGTGGAGTGAAATCCCTTGCCCCACTGGCTGCATCCCTTTCCCTACCTTTGCTGTTTTGGCTCAAATTGGCATGCTTGTTGTCTGATCCTTCTGGAAACTTTTGCTGCAAAGTTCCAGAGGGAAAGAATGGAGGTGAAGCTGAACTCAGTGAACCAGTGGAAACCTTTTTAGGAGGTGGAACTTCATTCTGCTTGCTATGTGCCTCAATACTGCTGCTTCCAGGAGAGTCTTGTGCACCTTTACTTGAACTGCACATAACCACAGGGTTAGACCATAATCCATGTGTTCCATGCACCACACATCCTTCATCAGGATTAGAGCACAAGCACACCAACAAAGATAAAGGAATTGTGCCAGATGCAAACTGTAGAAACACATAATCACAGACCAGGAGCAGTGCAGCACCCACAGCGATGTCAAATGAAATCACTGCAGAACAGATAGAACCCAATGACTACCTCCTAGTTTGACATGCAAAGCCATGTTTAGCAACTATTCTTAAGTCCTACTTCAAGCTCCAGCTTTCACCATATGGCTCTATCTCTATTGAGACCAGTAGCAACCACCTTTATGTCCAAGAAGCATCTCAGTTGCAGGCCAGGCATCCACACACAGCAAAATATTAGTTTTGTGTACTCCAACATTCAATATATAGCTGTAAATGCTGGGTAACATAGCTCAGCTGCTTCCTGAATATGTGCAGGACAGTTCAAAAACCATCTAATGACAGGAATATCTAATGTATTTTTCCTTCTTGCAAGGAGATCGGCAAAACATAAAAATGCCCTGATTTGTGCGGAATTCTCCTAGTGATATTCATGTTGCAAAAGACAGTCATACCAAAGGATTACTGTAAACAACATTGCATATCTGTATGGCAACACAATATACAGTTATTCTTTCTAATTTCCTGCCAAATCTGGTGGGCTGCCAGTATAAACTAACGACCACCCTCACCTGTCCAGTCCTTCTGTCTGTGTGCAGACATAGTTCAGGCTCCACAGACCAACATAGGACTTTATAGAACATCAAAGAATAATTCAGAAAGAAACTCACCACTCTGTTTGCAGAAAGTGTGGGCACATTCTGAATCTGGCCAAACCTAACATTTCCAAAATCCAAAACCCAACAGAGAAGGGAAAGAGTTTTGACCATGACATCAGATGGATACTTACTAAGAGTTGGACGCAGGAGTTGCCTGTTCAGTTCTTGTGGAATCTGCTACTTCAGCTCTTGAGCCATGCCCTCTCCCTCGTCCACGCCGAGCCCGATTTATGGCTAACTCCTCCAAGTCACTGGCTAATTTTCCCACCCAGCCTCTGCCCCGATCTCTGCCTCGCTCTCGCCCCCGGCTTCGACCTCTTCCACCCCTCTGAAGTCACAAACCCAACCCATCCACACTGTTTCAGCAATTGATAGGATCACTCAATTAAAAAGATTCCCTGTTATGAAGGGAGCATGTTGTTGCTCATAAACTTGCAAATAAAATTGACTTCTCATAATACTCAACAATTTGAAGTCGGAATCTTTCTGCATGTGATAGCTCTTACATCTGAGCTTTAGTGCAAACCCTACCTCTGCAGAGAAACTCTCATCTCGTGTGATAAGTTCATCGAACAAGTCATGAACCCAAAGCTTCTCATCCTTGGATTCCCATAGCTTCCTCCCTCCCATACTGCGTCTGCATTCCAGGACCAGATAATGTCAACCTTGTTCATCTTCTGCTTTAAAAAAGTAAAGGGCAAGCGAGATAAAAGTCCACCCACTGCAGATGGCCTTGGTCTATTACAATACCCTTGTCGACCTCAAAAGCCATTTAGATTTGCCCACAAGCATGAGAAATACAAGATCAGGCACTGATTCTCTTCTTTGAACTCATCTCATAACTGTAATGTCCAAACTACAAGTAGAACCTCCTGGTAATTGAAATCAAGTAAATTCCTTCAAATACCTGCCTTGCATCTTAGTTGAAGAATAAACAAGGAGAACTAAAACAGATTAGAGCCTTCTGATGCAACATCCTCTCCCAGCTGCAGGAATAAAGGGGTTCCATTCATATCCCTATCCACATCTGAGAACAACCCATATGGATATATTCTCCTCAACCATGTACAACGAATAGCAATGGCTAAAAGTACCTGGGGAGATGTCCACAGAGACTAAGAAGGGGATTAGATCACCTACATATAATGAGGAAACAGCTTAAAATTGAGAAACAATAGTTCTCCATGATAAAGTGGGCACAAGCGCTTAAACAGGAAACAGGTAGAGATGGCAAAAGACCTGGGACGTGCTCCACCATTTTCGCGGAAGCGATCATCATGCATGTAAAAGGCTCCTGCCGTCGGTACTACAAAGGGTTCTGCTTCTTTCTTTTCCTCATCATTTGTCTCTTTCCCATCCGTTGTGGCTGGCGCTAAGCTTTCTTCAGCACCCTCTGGCTGTTCCCCACTTTTCCTCAAAAGACCTGATTCATCGCTACCCTCGACTTGCTGCAAGCCATCGCCTTCACCCTCCCCATCATCCTCTTCATCACTGCCTTTCCTTCGCCTTCTCAGAAAAGCTTCCCCGTCATCGTTCTCCTCCTCCTCCTCCTCCTCTTCCTCTTCGTCATCTTCATCTAGAGGAGGCGTACCCTCCCCCGGCCCCTCCCCCTCGTCATCCGAGAACCGTGGACGCGAGGCATCATCGTCGGCTGAAGACGCCGCATCCATTACGGCCCCCCGCTCATCATCATCACTCGCTGCACGTCGCCGCAAAGCCAATGCCGAGGCACCATCACTATCACTCTCATACTCTACCTCTTCTACGCCTACCTGATGCTGCGTCTGCGACACTACCACCGTCGCCATTCCTAACTCTCACTCACAAACACGAACAAACCCCACCCCCGTCTCCGCTCCCTTCACCTCACCACAGAATCCAGCCCAAAAGCCACCTGCGTCTTCTTCTGACGTCCTCCTCCGGACTGATTTTCTACCTTCCGTATTCGAAAACACAGGGGGAAGAAAGAGAGAGAGAGAGAGAGAGAGAGAGGCGCAACCTTCAACCCTACTGACGGCAAGAGGAAGCGAGGAAGACGCAGCAAAACTTTATATTGCAACGAAGTATATTCGCACTCAAGAAAAAGCTTTTTGGGTACAAACTACTAACCCTACTAACACACCGACGTGCATGCTTACCGGCGTTCGTAGCCCATCCGGCACTCGGCAAACTACAAGGAGCCTGGCGTTAGCTGAATGAAATCGCCGGTTTACAGTTTTATAGTTTTTTACATCCCCTCCTCTGTCCAACCCTAGTGGTCCCTTTTAGTTATCATACCATATTAAGTTTATCCTGAATGAAAGTACCTACTCAAATGGACAACATGACGAACAGTACCTAGTGTCCCAGACTATATATTTATGTATTTATTTTATTATTTATTTAAAATAAATTCTTGACTCTTTGTTGTTGGCCTTGCCTACTACCAAGGCAAGGATAACTTTTTTTCTTTTTTTAAAAAAAAATTTAATCTATTGTGTTTAGATTCATTAGAGAGTATAGTAGCTTAAGGGATTTGGCCCTTAGGTAATAATAATAGGTCCTTTTTTTCAGACATGAGGATTTTTGAAAGATGATATTTTGGCTTGTGTTGAAACTTGAGATGAGTTCTAGAGTTCTAATATCTATCTTGAAGGATGTTGGTTTCTTTTGGAGGATTTTTCCTTTTTTTGAAGATTATATTTTTGCTTGGTGAAATATTTGAGTTTCCATAATTCTTCTTTTGCCTTAAGATCCTTCTCAATGTAACTGGCAATGCCACAGTGTGACTGACACACCCCTTGTTTTAGGGTTTTTTATTAATCAAAATGTTTTTTGGCTGTTTTAAGGTTTTTTTTTGGGGGGGGAGGAGGGGCTTTCTGTCTTTTATGAAATCAAAATTTTTAAGAGTTAGAAAGAAGAAATCAAAACCCAGTTAGGTCTACAAGTAGCTTAGTAAAAGAGCAAGTGATGTGCAGAAGTGGGATTTTTTTTTTATTTTTTTTTAAAAATAGGAAACTTTGTTTTGCCATTCTTGACTTTTAAAGGGTTTTTTTTAATCAATTACTGATTAAGGTTTTTTTTTTTCGGTTTTCCTTCTCTTATGAAATAAAAGTTTATGTAAGTGTTAGAAAGAAGAATTCAAAGCCCAGTTAGGTTGTGCAAAGTCATCATTGATAGAAGAGTACCTAGTGATGTTCAAAACTTGGGGTTTTTTCTTTTTTTTTCTTAGTAAATAGAAAACTCTGTTTTGCCCTGGTTACTTTTCGTCATGTAGAAACACATGTGGCGGAGGTTCATCCATCCATGGGACCAAAGGATTCATCATAGGGTGGTGGGTGGGTGAGGATGATGCATCTTATGTGTATGACCATGTACGTGTATTGGTAACCTTGGTTAACCTGGAAATTATTTTAAGGCTTCAAAAGAGATCAAATTGGATAAAAGAAAGAGGTTTTTTTTATTTTTTATAAATTAAATGAATTTGATGCATATCCTAACTAGGTATAAGAAGAAGAAGGTAAGGGTTGTGGCGTGAGTCAGTAGTCTATAAAAGTTTTGTAATGAATGGAGTAAAAAATGAACAAGTGGCTTGGCCTTACATTATTTATTTACATGAAATCCTACTAGAAGATGCAATGTAATTGTTGAGAAATACTAGATGTTTGTGAGGCCATGGCCCATCCTTATTCGAGGTCTTAAACGAGATGTTAAGACCTATTGCTTTGTATGGCTTTTTCTCATGTTTGCATACATCCATCTCATCCATTTACATGAAAATGGGCAAAGCAAATGCAAAAAGCTCCTTGACGATGGCAACATTGGTCACTATGTGCTCACATGCATGTTAATTAACACATCATTCCTCCTAGATCAATGCACATTTGTTTGTGGTGGAAGGGAATATTTATTTTATTTTATTTTTTCATAATTTTGCACCATTTTGGGATTGACTTAGATCTCTCTATCTTTGGGGATTTCTCTTCATTTTGGTGATTGAAAATGTCATAGCTATGTGATTCCTTTGTAATATCATAATTTTTTTCAAGATGGACAATGAGATGTATTCTATCGGACATGACTCATGAATAGAATGTTAGTTGAAAAGATAAAGACTCACACCAATGGAGCTACTCATGCAAGGTTGATGTTTCAATCAAGGTTATCAAAAGCAAGAGCTTTCAAGATTAACATTCCTTGTTTATAACACAACAACAATAAGTAATGCAATAGAAACTTGACATTTGGTGTTTTGTGGTAAGAATGGTTTGCAAAGGGAGTAGTTTTTAAGATTTCATCATTTGGAGAAGTCATTTTTCAAACATGTTGATGACAAGGCTTTACATTTGGTGTTGAAGGTTGAAGGAAAAGGTGGTAGTTGATATTTCATCATTTTGGAGGTACTTGTTTTCACAAATGGTGATGGTCAATTTAAGTTTTGCATATTATTGGTCAAACCAATTGCATGTTATTCTCATGCACCAATCGAAAATGGACCTCAATCGGAGTGGGGCTATTAGAATAGTTGATCAAGCATAACATTTCATAAGGCTTGGTCCAAGTTTCCTACTAGCATTGGCCCCCTCATGGCATGCAACTAACTTGGAAGACCTTGTGAGAGTCCAAAAACACCTACCTTTGAAAGTGCACATTCCTCACCCCCTATGATGCAATGTTTAAGGGAATTTTGCATTGTGAAATTCACATTATCTAGGTGTGAATGTTCAATCCTCACCACACCCCTTACCACTAGACCACCTATGTCATACATTTGGCTAATGTGTATGTAATTTTATTTTTTATTTTTATTTTGGTCTTCATTTATTTTTGGAAACAATTCCAAGAAAATTTGGCAAAATAAATTAGATATATTGAATATATGCTTAGTGTAATTTGAGTTGCATTATTGTAGTTAGAGGTTTGAGTTGCACTATTGTTTATAATGTGCTTAGATAATCATATTTGTAATGCAACTTTCACATTATATTACAACTACACGATAAACATGTATCATCATGTGTTATTATTATTATTTGTCTTGTTTGATATAAAAAAGCCTATGATGCATAAAAGAAATCACATGGAAATATTATCTTTTATTTCAAACTTTTAATTTGATGAAGTTTAGAGGTTCAAAATCACAAATGATCTTGAAAAATACAATTTTTGTTGTACATTATGAATCCAAGACACAAATCGTATCAAGGATTAAGTTGATGTGTTTATCTTAATAGGCATTCGTCTTTGGAGGTTTTTCTCCTTCTTAACAAAAAAGGATTGAATGATGTTGTAATCTCGCAATGCAAACATCTAGGGGATCATGGCTTTGAAAGACGATTGTAGTTAAAGGTGCTTTTGTTTAAACAATATATTGTCACAATTGTTTTAGAAAGGTGAGTTATGTATTTTGACTTACTTCTTTACCTTATCTTGTCCATGTATAATTAGATGGGAATTAGACATAAGAAAACATGATTCAAAACATTTGTATATTTCACTATTAAAAAAATGGAACATGTAAAATTGAAAATTTGAAAAGTTTTCATAAAAATAGTCCACTGTTTGTGGCTTTCAAATTTATGTGTTTTTGTAATGAGTCATCTTGAAGGTTAATTTTTTTTCTAGAACACAATTTTCATTGATTCATCAAATGCTTGCAAACATGTGGATCATATTTTGTGGGACAAGGATACCACCTTTGCAATCATGGTCAAAGTTGTTATGTGCGAGTGATTTGTTGTTGCTTAGAATAACAACAATTGAACAAACATGTACCTTTTTGCATTCAATGTAAAATGAAATAAGATTTAAGAAACTTAACATTTGTGGGTTAAACATGCATCATCCATTTTCTTCTATATCAATTGTGTTTTGCATATAGAAGCATATTCAAGTGTTCATTTACAAGCTTAGTCTAATGCACTAAAAAAGATTCACAAGGTATAATAAAATTTTAAAACTGTAACATACAACATTGTTGTGTCTAATTTTAGGGGTTCATCTTACTATGGTGGGGTATAATGGTCATTCTTCCATTCTTAACACCCATTCAATAGTTGTTACCTTTTGTGAGTTAATTGCATGGGAAGTGTTCACCTATGTGATAAATTGTTTTTTAAAACCATGACATTTGAACAAGAAGTTGAATAAATGTGCATGGTCTTGGCATTCACATTTGTGATTCATTTTCCTCCTCTCAATTGTTGTCATCTTGTGACTACCACAATAAACAATCTGTTGCAACCCTAGCTTTGGGCTTGCCACCAAGGCAAAGGGGTTGCAAGGTTGCAGGCCAAGAGGAAGGAAGCTCGGGAGTCAAGGCAAAGGCATTGCAAGGTTGCGGGCCAAGAGTAAGTCCGGGAGTTAAGGCAAGAAGAAGCTCGGGAGTCACATCACATACTCCTGGGAGTGTTAGAAAGTGTGAGGGAATATGAGGGAGTGAACCCTCACACTCCCCAAGCAACTCCCACTCTGGGAGATGTAGTCCCAGTGGACTCCCAAAATTTCAGAGGCCGATTGCAGGGGTCAAAACTTAATGGATTGTAACGTTCTTTATATCATTGGAAAGCTCTTGGAACGTAGATGTCTAAAGTGGGCTCTCATTGCTCATTTGGACATCTGAAACACAAGTTATGGCCAAAAGAAGGGCTGGGAGTCAAATTGCCAGTTTGACTCCCAACCACAAAAAGTCGGGAATCGACCCGATTTACTTAGCTGCAGGGGGTATGCCACATATCGTTGGAAAGCTCTCAACGAGAGCTACAACTTTGCTTTAGACCGCACCTCAATCGGAGGTCTGTTTTCAAAGTTATGGGGCTTCAAAGTCGCGAGAGTCCCAACTGGTGTGATTTCGGGACTCCCACTCGGGAGTCCCAGGAGAAAGAGCCATTTGGATGTACCCTTTGTGGAGAGCTGCAGAGTATACTATAAGGGGGAAGGTGGTGGCTTCCCCAAGTCTGGGCTGTGGTGAGTCTTGTGTGTCCGTGTTGCCCGTGGCTCGTCCTCGCACCAAGGGTGCTCCAACTATGCACTAACCACTTTGTGTGGGTTGTGTGTAGGCCTGTGTGAGTGAGTGAGGCTTGTCAACTCTTCTTAGTCCCATCCCGGAGCTCCAACACGCCCCTCTACCCTTCAAAGTGTTGTGAGCTAGGGAGCGTACCCCGGACTCCTCCCTCTTTCGCTACTACTTGGGCTCACATTTGAGTCCTTTAAGGAGTTGGGGGTGCGTCACAATCCAACATGCTACCTCCTCCCACCAATGAAGCCTTGAATCATTTTTCTTTTATGAAATGAAGTTGAAACAATTAAAAATTGGTTGGTTTTATGAAAAGTAATTTTTATTTCCAATTTTGTGATATAGTTGTTCAACAAGGGTGGTATTTTTCCCAAATGTAAAAGGAAAAACAATGAATAGTCACCTCATGTTGTTCCTTGATTTCTAAAAAAAAACCATTAAATGGCTACCCAATGGTATTCTTCTTAAATATGGGAAGAAATTCATCAAATGACCTTCTAATATTTCTTTTTCATTGCTCTTAATAAATAATAAATAAATAAATAAAATTCATACAAATATTGGGCAACTACATGATAATATTTTTTCTAAATGTGGGAGGAAATGCATCAAATGATCATTTACGTTTTCCCTTGATTTTCCCATAAGAAAAATAAACAAACACACATATAAAAATAACAATTATAAAAATAAAATAAACATTAAGTAGTTTCCAAATGGTCTTCTTCCTAAATGTGGGGGAAATGCATTGGGTGTCTGCCCAATGTTTTTTCTCAAAGGCCAATACTAATAATACTAACAAAAAAAATTGGAAAAAAATCAAGTGATCATTTGACAATCTTATTCCCCGATGTGGGAAAATATGCATCAAATGCCTACTTAATGTTTTTTTTTGAAGGCCCACAAAACAAATTGAAAAAAATTCAAATATTGCATAATGGTTTTTTTACTCAATGTGGGAAGAAATACAATTTGTAATTGCTTGATGTTTTTTCTAAGGCTTCACCAAAAAGAAAAAAATAACTACAAAATAAAATTGAAAAATGCCTTGGTTACTCACCCAATGTTTGTTTTCGTAAATGAATATATTTAACTTCAATTTTTAATAATAAAAAATCATATTACATTTTGTTATAGGATTTCACATAAATTAGAATTTTATGACATATAATATTTAGAGAAATCTTGTAAATCCTCTAAATCTTGGCATTGTTTGATAATGTTATAATTGTAAGCTCTTGTGGTTCACCTTGGTAAAGTTCCAAGAACACAAGTTTTTTCAAAATGTTTATTATAAACTTCTCACACCAAAAAAATTATTTCCCTGCCACATTATTGAAATATTCCAATCAAAAACTATAAGTTTGTGACCTTTCATTTCACACATATTAATTAAGTTATGAGTTTCCTTTTTTTTCTTAATCTTAAAAATATCATTTAAATTGACTTACAAATGCATTTAACATTTCAAAAAAGTAACAAAATTTACTCACACACCTTTGTGCCTACATGTGTAATCATCTTTATTTCAATGCATGATACGTGTCACATAAGATTACACAAAATGATCACTTATTTTTCACAAATAGGCACAAGATGGCACCCAACATACTTATATACACACACCCAAAAAGTCATGTATAAACACATATAACCACTTTTATTTATACACACACACACACACACACATGTAGAGTCACTCACATAAACTATTATAAGACACATAAATATGCACACACATGGTTACACAAGTATGCACACATAAATAATTACAACCATGCAAATATTGAAAATTATTTGAATAATATTTTTTTCATTAAAAAATTGTTTGCATTGAAAAATCGTTTATAATAAAAAAAATTGTTTGCACTAAAAAACTTGATTACATTGGAAAATAAATTGCATTCAAAAGTTTTTTTGTTGGGAAATTTATTTTAGGTCATCAAAGTCAAGTTTGCATTTCACATTCCAATGCACATCATTGTTAAGTTCTAACAACTACCAAAAGAACAATAGTCAAATCCCCACCACACAAATTATATTTTGTTATTGGGTTGTAGTTTACATCCACAATCTAAATGTTCCACTCAAAATATTATTCTATCTTTCTTCACTATAATAATAAATAATTTGAAAAAAAAAAAACTATAACTTATTACAATAAATTTAAAATGTTTTTTTTGTTTCAGTTAATAAGGTGTTTGAGCTCACCTTTTTCAATTGCAAAATAGAATGTCAAGCATTCAACATGACTAACTCCATAGTTTAAATTTCATCTATTACAACTACCATTGAACCTTCTTTTAATGTAATATTCAAGGGTGCAAATGGGCTAATAGGACCCACTAGTGCCCCCTTAGGTGATTGCTTTTCAAAGAATATTCTTGGAAAAAAATTTCAATTTTTTTTAATCTTCAAAAAAGTCTTTAGATTTTTTTAGTAAAAAAATTGTACTATTTTGTTAAGGTTTATGTTCAAAATTTGCCAAAAATATGTCATTTTCAAAGTTTTTCAAGTCCATTTACAAAACCTTTTACTACTTAAAAACAATGGTTACAAGTCATTTTACAATACTTTTGAAGGTCCAAATGTTAATGAAATAATTTTATATTTTGGATATTTATAGAATAAGATATTAGATTTGATGATGTGCAAAAAATTAAACTTATTTTCAAGTTTATTTTTTCAAATTTTTTTTGTAAAAAACACATAATAAGCAATGGTTACGACTACTTTTAATTCTTATTAACATAATTGCACCTTGAAAATCAAGTGAAAAAACAAATGAAGTGGTAAGGCAAATGCATACAAGGACATGTAACAAAATATGACAATGTAAGAACACACATTTTGAAAAGTTTAAAAAATAACAATGTAAAATGAAACCAAAAGTTTCACAATGTGATGTTTAGTGAAAAGGAAAAATAACAAACAAGTGATGTAATAAAACAAATGCATTTGGAAATGCACACATTTGGAACTAGATAGTAAAAACCAATAATGCAAAATGAAAATTCAAGTTAGGCATGACAAGCATTGTAATGAAGAAGGAAATACATCCACAAACCACCTAAACCCTAAACCAATTACCATTGTTTTATTTGATTTTAGTTAATTTCAAATATCTTTAATTTCAACTTGACTTTACAAAACCTTTTTCATAACCTAACGACTAAATAATTGTCTAATAACATTAAATTAAAATATCATTACCCTTACCCTCCCATGGGTTTTCATCATGCGCATTGTGATTCGCACCCAAACCCCAAAACCTTTTATTACCATTTAAACTCTTAAAAGGAATTATAAAAAGTTTCAAATACCAAGCTTAAAATCAAACACTTAAAACCTTTCCATATTTTATTATTTTTTTCTTTTTTACTTTCATTAAATGTATTGTAAATTTCAAGTCTACCAGTTTGGTACTAATTCAATTTATTTAATATTAATATTAATATTAATTTATTTTTGGTTTAAATACTACAACCCCATAAATGGGGGGGAAGAACTATGGATTAATTCAAGGCTATAAAATGTTAACCTATGCATTAAAAAGAAGTAATTTAACAAATTATAATTCTTAAACATTTGCAATGGTGAATAATGTAAAGTAACAATTTAAAATATTTTTATATGATGCAAAGACATTCCCTCGCATATTATTCCCCCATAAAATTGATGTTAATCCCCCACAAAACCAAACACACACACACACACACACACACATTGAAATTAACGTCATGCAAGTACCCAATGATATGTGTTGTTCTTTTGTATTTCCCTGAAATACCAACCAAAACAAAAAAAAATTGAAAATTAACATTTAATCTATGGTGTTTTATGGGTGAATATCGGTTAATTGATATTATTTTTGTACACTATTGAATGAAGCCAAATAAAATAAAAAATGAAAATAAAATTGAATGGCCATGTAATATTTTTCCTTTGAAATAATGAAATAAATAAATAATAAAAATTTTCTTTTTCCAACTATCTAGCAATTTTTGTAAATGAAAAAAACATTGTAAACATTAATGGGAATATGTGTGACACACATGGAACACAATGGGAATTATATCTTTTAAAATTTTTGATAAATTGTTTTTTGGAAGCTATGAAAATAAGAAAAAGAAGGCAAAGTAGAAAAAGAAGAATTTATTTTGAAATTTAAAATGTGGAATTTATATTTAAGTAATTGATGAAAATTCAACTCTCAACTATGCATAAGGGATAAAATGTTGTGATATATCAATAACAAAGTTTGAAAAATGTGTCATGTATAACTAATTTGAACATTGTTTTACATTGAATTCCACCTATTCTTACCTAAACCTTATCCCTTCATCCTACATTTGGTTTTCCACCCCCTATACCCACCCAAAAAGAGTCCCCCCAATACCTATATGCCAAGTTTGGGACAAAGCCAAAAGTTGCACATATGCACATGTTGTGAAATTGTATGTTGTTTGTGTGTGTGAAATATGAATTATTTGCAATATTCATCATAGATCGCCAATGGTAGTGCAAGTTATAAGAAGTTTATTTGTTTGTATATGCTATTAAAATATTTATAAAATTTCCATTAATAATTAAAGCATTCCAATAAAATTTTTAATTTAGGGATCCTACTATAAAATACACCATCCCTACCCTACACAATTACAATTTTATTTTTATTTTTTTATATAGATTGAGTGATGATACGTTAATCTTTAAAAACTTGACCATGTTTTTCAACACAACTAAAAAAAGATATGGGTGCAAATCATTAAACATTTTGGTCATTTTATAATAAAGTTCATGGAAATTCATTACAGTGATTTCACAACATGAGATGTGCTGACAACAAGTGAATGATTAATGAACCTAAGATTCATCCTATTGATCGAATGAAAGTACATGGTTTACACACATGTTGATTTTTCATTTAAATTTTTTTTCACTTTCAATAATATAATTATGAAACTAGTAATTTTTATTCACAACATGTTATTAATATTTTATAAACATAATAAAATTTATAATTCAATTTATAAAAAAACTCCTCCATGATTAAATAACATATTAAAATATATTTTTTAATAAAAAAAGATCATCATATTTCGATAATATTCCAATTGCCACTAAATTCAACTAAAATGTGAATAATATATATGTATTTCATTTATGAAATAACATGTTGTTAATTAGAATATCAACACATTCAATTACCAATGTTACTTACTTGCTTAACATAAGGGGCTTGATTTTTCAACCCCTTGGAATTTACCAAAGGTTTTATGTTGTGAATAACATATGCATTAAGGTTACTTAGCCCAATTATTCCTTGTTCCTCTTCATTTTAATGAATATGATATTCTAATGTACAATTAATTATTTACTAGGGATTTCACAAATAATTTTTTTCTTGACCTTCACTAGTAGAAATCAGCCAAAATGTAACCATTCAATTTACGACTACATGCGACTTGTAGTCGGTTGTGACTAGATTTGTGAATATTTGCAACTACAAGACCAACTTTCAACTATTCTGGTCATTTTCACAACTATGATTCAACTATTAGAAATTTCATCTTATTGGTTGCATCAATTTTACATTTATTTTCATCCATTAATACATTGATATGCCCATGAGTCACAATAGTCACCAAATTAGTTACATCCTGAAGGTATTCTACAATGACATAAGGGTGTATTTTAATGTATGTACTATATATATATATATGCATACATATGTATATTGTTCATATAATGAATCTCAAAATTAATATTTCAAGTCTGAAAATTAGTAATTGCATCTAAAAATGGACATTTCAATTTTGAATATTGTTGTTTGAATATGAAAATTAACATTTCAATTCTGAAAATTGTTATTTAAATTCAAAAAACTTATTTGATCTAAAAACCGATATTTGAATTCTAAATTATTATTTTTGATTCTAAAAATTATTAATTCAATTTTACAAACTTTATTGAGTCTAAATCAGCAACTTGATTTTAAATATTTTTCTTTGAACTTGAAATTTGATATTTGAATTCTGAAGTTTAAAATTTAAATTTTAAGAAATTATTTGACTTGAAAGTTGAAATTTGAATTCCAAATTATTATTTTGGATTCTCAAAATTAATATTT
>Ga0116231_10000906_pt1 | contig 57095 bp, 49 predicted proteins | sample S1TSphgellanicum_2_FD_89695 | JGI IMG/M metagenome (GOLD analysis project Ga0116231, IMG submission 89695) | Host-associated microbial communities from peat moss isolated from Minnesota, USA - S1T2_Fd - Sphagnum magellanicum MG | ecosystem: Host-associated > Plants > Peat moss > Unclassified...
AGCCTCAACCTGAAGATTCCGGCGCTCCTCGGTCGTGTCGAGCTGCCCCGCCATGGCGCGCTCGATTTCGCGCAAGGTTGTGTTATGACCCTCGATCAGGTTGGAATAATAGCAGTTCATGATTCGCACGGCGTCGGCCAATGAGGCTGCGGAACGCGGATGCAACCGTGTTCCCAACCTGCTACTGGCGGCAGAGAGCGAAGCCACCAGATCGACGATAGCGGGACTCGTCTGCTCAAGCAGGCATGGTTCAATTCGGCTGGATGTTTCAATCACAAGGCTCACGCCGATCGTTTAGCACAGAAAGACACAGCAAAAATTTAGTATCTTATCGATTTTGCAGTCAAAAGTGCCGATCTTTATGCCGATGAATGTTTTGCGAATATCCCGTTGATATAAATTAGGTTTTTGGCTTTCCTGTTCCCTTTCATGCCGATCAGCTGATCGGAATGGGCGGTTGCCTCCGGATAGGCTGTCGTCTTCGCTTTACGCATTTTCAATTTACTGGGGCCACCATTATATAAGCAATTCCGGATTTTCTAAATAACTGAAATTCTTTCCTTTTCAGCGCCTCTCATCCGGTCCAGCAACAAGGTTCGAAGTTCGTTCCGTAAGATCGGCGCGCCGAACCCGGCGGCGCGGCGCGGGGGCGCGACCGTCCAGCAAGTCGGCGATCTCCTGCGCGACCTTGTCGGACGTCATCATTAGCGCTTCATCGATGTGGATATAGCGTTGGGTGACGCCGCGCGCGGCATGACCGAGGAGTGCTGCGATCGTGAGTTCCGAAAAACCAAGCTCTGCCGCCACACTGGCAAACGTATGACGCAAGGTGTGAGGTGTCACATCTTTTAGGCCAGCGAGGCGACAAACGCGATCAAGCACGCGGACGAGGCCGATGAAATGGCCGTCGCCCCAATCGGCCGGGAAGAAGAAAGGCGAGTTTCCGATCTGCGGTTGAGCCAGAAGCACCTTGATGGCTGCATCGCCCATGATACGAGTTTGTGCGCCACTCTTGGTGGTTGGAAAATGGATGGAGCCTTCATCGTCATCCAGCCAGTCTCGCCGCAGCCCCAGAGCTTCCATGCGCCGGAAGCCTGTCAGCAACAGGAAACGAATGGCGGCGAGTCCCTTTGGGTGCTCGCCATCTGCCTCGGCGGTTCGTAAAGCTTCACCCAGTTTGACGATTTCAGTGCGGCTGAGGCGCCGGATGCGGGCTGTGCTCGCCATGCGGCGCACGCCCCTCGCTGGGTTTGAATTGATCTTCCCCAGGCGCACCGCGTGTTCGAATATGGCGTGGAGCGTCGACATCGTGCGGGCCGCCACGCCTTCGCCGCCCTTTGTGGCACCGCCACGGGAGCCTACTCTGGGCTTGGACGTTTTGCCGGCCGCGATATCGGCCTGCGCACCTTCGATGTCGCCGAGCTTGAGCGAGCCGATTGTCCGATTGCCGATCAGCGGCCTGATATGCGCGTCAATCCGGCTGCGGTCCATTCGGAGCGTGGCGGGCCGGATCGGCCGCCGACGTCTGCCGAGAATGCGCGCAGATTCGGCGTCGGTAAGATACCAGTCGCAGATTTCCGCGACAGTCAGCGCGTCAGCCTCCTTGGACTGGTCCTCTTCCGCAGGGTCGATACCTTTTGAGGCCATCGCCAGCTTTGCGAACGCAATCTTGCGTGCTTCCTCTACCGTCATAAGTCCAAACCGGCCGATCACGGTGCGTCGATTGCCTCCGGTTTTTACCCGGTACTGCACGACGAAGCTTTTCGTGCCTTTCGGATTTACCTGAACGCCGAAGCCTTTTAGCTCCTTATCCCACACAAAACGCTCCCGAACCTTGACCCCATCTCTGGAAGGTTCTGGAGCAGTGAGCGCATCGACGACACGTTTAGTGAGCTTTTGTCCAGCCATTTCAATCACCTACAAAACCTGCTTAGAATTTTCCCATCTTAAGGCAGTTCCAAGCAAAGTCCAACTATTTAGACGAAAATCGACGGATATTTTTGGATATAGTCGGCGGAACCGTCTCAGATAAAACATTGAAAAATATAAGTTTATCGTATTCTAGCGTAGTGCCGGATACAACTTAGGAGGGCATTCAGGGCCGTTGCCAAGGTTGGGGTCGAGGGTTCGAATCCCTTCGCCCGCTCCAGTTTTTCGAATAAAAACAAGGGCTGTTGGTTACCGCCTAGGCCGTTTGTGCCGAGGGGCCATCGGCCCGCCGTGTCTAAGCGCTGTCTAGGAGCCGAGAAGGACGGCGCCGGATCGAATGGACGGGCGGCGGCGTGATCAGCTCGGCACGGGGTTGTCATAAAGTGACAAGACCTGCCTGACGAAGGCTTGCGCGGTGCCGAGGCGTTCCAGCGCCAGGCCGTAGGCGAGCTCGAAAGGCGCGTTATAGGTGAGCTCATCCGATAACAGCCGTTTCATCTCGCCGCGGGCAACCCAGGCGGCGGCGTAGTGAGACGGAAGATAACCCAGATATTCGCCGGAGAGGACCAGCTGCGCGCCGGCTTCCATGTTATTGACCGTGGCACTGCTGCGTCCGTTGCTGATATGTTTGGTGTCGCGCGATCCCCAGTACCCGCGGGAGATAAGGCGCTGCCGCGATATGAGGTCAAGGGTGATCTGTTCGGCCGGCATGTTGAAGAGCGGATGCCTGGCACCGCAATAGAAGTAGTGGGCTTCGTCATACAGTTTGCGGTATGTCAAACCGAGCAGTATTTTTGGAAAACTGCCAATCGCGACATGAATTTTCTCATCGAGCAGGTCGCGCAGCAGCTCATTGGGAGCTTTGACGACGATGGCGAGCTGCACGTCGCGGATGGAGGCCGCGAACTGACCCAACAGGCCGGAGATTTTCGCGTTCGGATCTGTGATCGTGTTATCGACCAGGCCAATCACGAGATTTGAACGTATGTGCGCGCGCAGCGCGCTGGCCCGCAGATCGAAGCTGTCGATCGCCGCGAACAGTTTTTGCGCTTCGGAAAAAACCTGTTCGCCGTCCTCCGTAAGTTTGAACCCGGCACGGCCGCGCTGGCAGAGTTTCACGCCGAGCCTGGTTTCCAGCGCGCTGATCTGGTTGCTGATGGTCGATGCGGTGACGTTGAGCACGGTTTGCGCCGCCGTGAACCCGCGGGTTTCGACGACCGTCGCAAAGACGCGCAGCAGGCGAAGGTCGACCGTGTCTAGGCGCGACATGGCATGGCGCGCGCCGCGTTAGCCAAGGTGACATCCCGGCTGGTGTTGCCCGGCCATGTATTCATCGAACAGTTGCAAAAGACGGGTGTGGCCGAAGCTCGGGAAATGCCCGCCATGGATGATCGTCGCGGGCAACGCCGCGAGCCGTCGCAGCGAGACTTCATAGTCGGTCAGATCAGCGTGGTAGGTGTCGGTGATCAAGGGCCCGTCATAGATGATGTCGCCTGACAACAGCGTGCCGGTCGCGGCTTCCCAGAGCGCGATCCCGCCGGGCGAATGGCCGGGCGTGTGGATTACCTCGAAGGCGCGGTCACCAAGGTCGATGACGTCACGATCGACCAGCAGGCGCTGCGGCGGTGCCGGCTGAATTCTGTAGGCGGCCGTGTCCCATCCGGCGGGCAGCGCATCGAACATGTCGTCGTTGGCGTAGAGGTCGGCGAGCGTGCGCTCATGGCGCGGGTCGGCCAGAATATCGGCTTCCGCGGCATGGACGCAGCGGCACGGGAACTCGTGATGACCCCCGATATGGTCGAAATGGGTGTGGCTTGCGACACAGATCGGCATGCGCTCGGCGAGCCTCGCCACCGCGGCGCGAATCGGAAACACGCCAAGGCCGGTATCGAACAGCAGGTCGGCATCCCGGCCGCGGACATGCCACATGTTGCAGCGGAAGAACGGCTTGATCCAGGGCTCGTGCAGCAGCGTGATGCCGTCGGCGAAGCGGATCGCCTCGAACCAGTTTTCCGCGCCGATGATCTCAAACCGGGACAAGATCATGCGCCTCGCAGGAGAGGGTCAGCGTATCGCCTGTGCGCGGCATGGCCGAGGGGGGCAGACGCAGGTTGAAGCGCTGCCCGGACTCGGCGGCGGCGAACACGCGATAATGCGCGCCCTGGAACACCGCTTCCGTGATGCGCGCCTGGCCCAGCGGAATCCCGCCTCCGCTATCGGCCCGGATGTTTTCCGGCCGGATGATCACGGTCGCTTCCGCGTCACGGGTCGCGCCCGTATGCGGCAGCCGCCCGACCGGCGTTGCGATGACACCAGGTGCCGCAACCGCACCGGAAAACGCCGTGCTCTCGCCCATGAAATTGGCGGTGAAGCGCGTCGCCGGCCGGGCATAGACGCGGGCGGGCGGGCCGGCATCTTCAATCCGGCCCCGGTTCATGACCACGATCACGCTCGCCAGCGCCATCGCCTCCTCCTGGTCGTGCGTGACGTGGACGAAGCAGCGGCCGGTGCGGCGTTGCAGGGCCAGCAACTCGTCCTGCATCTGCCGGCGCAAATTGAGATCAAGCGCGCCCAGCGGCTCGTCCAGCAGTAAAATCTCCGGCTCGACGATCAATGCGCGGGCCAGGGCGACGCGCTGGCGCTGGCCGCCGGAGAGCTCGTGAATGCCGCGCCGGCCAAAACCGGCGAGCCCGACCATCTCAAGCGCGCGGGCGACCTGCGCCGCCCGTGCTGGGGCCGGCACGCGGCGCAGTTTCAGCCCGTAGCCGACATTCTGCTCGACCGACATATGCGGAAACAGCGCATAATCCTGGAAGACGGTGGCGGTGGGCCGCCTGGCCGGGCCGATATCGGTGACATCGCGGCCAGCGATGTGGATGCGGCCGGCGGTAGGTGCCGTAAAGCCGCCAATGACGGATAGCAACGTCGTTTTGCCGCTGCCCGAGGGCCCCAGCAGCACGACATACTCATGGCCCTCGATTGTGAGCGAGACGTCCTGCAGTGCTGCGGTGAGGCCGTAGAGCATGGTGATGTGTTCGGCGACGAGATGGGTCATGACCGGCGTCCGCGGCGCAGGAAAAGCTCGACGATCGCCATCACCGAGATGGAAACAAGAAAAATAAAGGAGCCGGCGGCGTTGGTCTCCGGGTTCAGCCCGCCGCGCAGCAGATCCCAGATCACGACCGGCAGCGTGACGTCGAACCGGGTGTTCAGATAGGCAATCAGAAACTCATCCCAGGAGAGGGTGAAGCAAAGGCAAAAGGCGGCGACCAGCGCCGGTGCGATCATTGGCGCGGTGATCTCGAATACGACTCGAAACGTGCCAGCACCGAGATCGCGCGCGGCCGATTCGATCCGGCGCTGGTGCTCGCCAAGCTGTGCCTGGCAGATGGCGAATGCCAGCGGCATGTTGATGACGACATGCCCGATGATGACGGTCACCAGACTCGGACCCAGCCCCAGCGCCGAACTGCTCACCAGCAGCCCCATGCCGACCAGCAGGTAGGACACGGCCAACGGCAGCATGATCACCGCCCGCATCACTGCCTTGCCTGGGATGTCGTAGCGCGCCAGGCCGAATGCCGCCATAAAGCCGATCATCACGGACAAGCCGGACGAAACCGAGCCGACGACGATCGAATTTGTGAATGCATCGACCAGCCGCCCATCATTGAAGGCGCTCGCATACCAGCGCAGCGACAGCCCGTGCAAAGGCGGGACCGGCAGATCTCCCGATTGAAACGAGAACAGCACGAGCACGCCGACCGGTATGAAGATGAAGGCGTAGCAGACCGCCATGTAGGCCGCGGCCGTCATGGTCCGGGCGCTGAGGCGCGCCATCATAGCCGCGCCATCCGCAACCAGCGCTGCAGCGCCACATAGGCGAGAGCGACCAGCACGGTCAGCAGCAGCGACATCGCGGATGCCATGGGCAGGTCAAGCTGGCGCTGGATTTGCATCATGATGAGCTGCGGCAGCAGCAGTTCGCGGAAGCCGCCGAGAATCTGCGGCGTGACATAGTCGCCGATGCAAAGCACGATCGTAAGGAAGGCGCCGACCGCGACACCGGGGATGGAAAGCGGCAGGGTGATGGTCACGAAGCTCCGCCAGGCGGAGGCGCCGAGGTCGCGCGCCGCAAGCTCGTAGCGGGGGTTGATCTGGGTCAGGCTCGCGTAAATGGTCAGCGTGTTCAGCATCAGGAAGAAATGGATGAAGCCGAATTCCGTTGCCTGCGGATTGTAGGCGAACATCAACGGGTGACCGATGAGGTGCAGCGCCAGCAGCGCCTTGTTGACGGCGCCGACTGGAGAGAGGGCGAGCAGCCACGCGTAGGACCGCACGACGTAGGATGTCCAGAACGGCAGGATGGCCGCAAGAAGCGCAAGGCGCTGGTATTTCTTCGGCACGATGCAGGCGATGCACCAGGCGAACGGGTAGGCGAGACATGTGCTGATCGCCACAACGATGAGGGTGGTGATCACGGAGTTGATGAGCGCCTGAACATAGGCCGGTTCGGCAAAGAAGGCCGTGTAGTCGGCAAGGCTGAGCGGGCCGGGGGCGCCGGACTGATCCAGCGGATGCAGGCTGTAGCCGACCATGATGAGGACGGGGACGAGAAAGAACAGCCCGACCCAGAGGAGCGCCGGCAGGGCAAAGATGAGCCCGGCCGGCGGCGTTCTGCTGGTCACTTGCCCTGCATCACCTCGGCCCAGAGGGCCTGCAGCTGCTTGTCCAGCGTCGGGGTCATCTGGATGTAGGGAAACGAGTGGCGGATATAGCTCGGCTGGTTATCCCAGCGCAGATCGGCTTTTTGGGCTGGCGTCAGCGCCGCCTGGGTATTCGCGGGCATGCCCCAGTAGCAGGAGGAGGTGGCGAGCTTCGCCTGGCCTTCAGGGCTCAGTATGTACTGGATAAACTTTACGCCGAGCGGCTTGTTCTTCGATGCGGCGAAAATGCCGAGCCCCTGCTGCCAGCGTATGCCGCCCTGAGCGGGAATGGTGTAGGTCAGATTCGGGCTGTCCGCCTGGATCCCGGCGGTGACCCATTCGCCGCCGCCGACCAGGATGTCGACCGCGCCGGTGGTGAGCGCCTGCTGGACCGTGGTAACGTCCCCCACCATCGCGGCGTTGGCTTTCAGCGCCAGCAGTTTGGCTTTCAGTGCGGGAAAGTCAGCTGGGGTTATCTTGTCGGGGTTCAGCCCCAGTGCGAGGGCGGCGTACTGGATTTCCGGCACGTAATAGTCATAGACCGCCACGCGCCCTTTATATTTGGGATCCCACGGCGCCTGGATGTTGGCCATCGCCGATCCCGGCACCGCCGTGGTGTTGAATGCGACTGTGTTGTAGCCGAATTTTTCGGGCACGGTGTAGAGCGTGCCGTCGACCGAGGTCAGCTTCGGGTTGGCGATCGCGGCCGGAATGGTGCTGAACGGGTAATCAGCTTTGTGCAGCGGGGCGAGCAGGCCCATGCGCTCAAGCCGGCCCGTGTCGGTTTCATCCAGGACAATGACATCCCAGTCGCCGGGCTTCGATTGGCCGAGGATCGCGAGCGCGTCCGCCGTGCTGCCGATATCCTTGAAATTGACCTTGACGTCATCGGCGGCCTCGAAGGGCTGCAGCAGGGAGGGATCTTCGTGGTCGCACCAGGTCAACACGTTGAGGGTGCCGGCGGCATGCGCCGGCAGGCTCAATGCGGCCGTCATGAGAACCGCTGCGGCGACAGCCGTGCAGCCTTTCGAGAATAGGTCGGATGATGGAGCGCGCATCGATGGTCCCTCACGGTCTGGAGTTATCGTCACATCACCATCCTCATTGTCCCTGCCGCGGCGGGGATAAATACTTTGATTGCGCTCGTTTCATTTAAAAATATCAAAGTAACCCGTAATATTCCGCGGCCGTCAAGTCACGGCAGGGGCCCAGGACCGCCAGGATGGAACATGGTTTCCGCGGCGCGCCCGGAGAGACGCCGGACTATCTCGGCAGCAGGAGTTCGAGCAGTCCCGAGATCGCGGCGAAGGACAGCACCGACGCGGCGTAGATGCCGACAAACCATAACAATTTTTTGCCGAGCCGCGGCCGGCCGTCAGTGGTAGTGCGCACCTGGTTCCACCTTTCCCCGAAAAATCCAATAGGCAAAAAGATTATAGGCGAGGATCACCGGGATCAGGATCACGGTCCCCGCTATGAGAAAAACCTGGCTCGATGACGGCGACGAGGCCGCCCAGATGGTGATCGACGGCGGCACGATCAGCGGGAAAATCGAGTAGCCGAGCCCGAGAAAGCAGACCGTGAACATGCCGAGCGTGCAGGCGAACGGGATCTCGTGGCGCTGGCTTGGCGTCTGTGCCGTCAGGTCCCAGAAATACACGAAGGCGAGGACCGCGATGGCGATGGGGGCGAGGCCGGTCGCGAGGATGCCGGGCCAGGCGAACCAGCGATGGAAGAAGCTCGCATCGAGGAACGGCGACCAGAGCGAGACAATCCCGATCAGTACGATCAGCGCGAGCCCAAGGCGCTTCGCATGGCCGCGCATGCGCGCCTGCAGCGCCCCGCCGGTCCGCCAGTACAGCCAGGCGGCGCCGAGCGTGCTGTAGCCGATCACGACCGCGAGGCCGCAGAACAGCGGGAACGGCGCCAGCCAGTCAAAAATGCCGCCAGAGAACTGGCCATCGGTCGACGTGATGCCGCGCAGCAGCGCGCCGAGAATGACACCCTGGCAGAACGCGGCGATCACGCTGCCGCCGAGAAACGCGTAATCCCATAGCGCGCGGTGGTCTTCGGTATGCGCGCGAAACCGGAATTCGAAGGCGACACCACGAAATATCAACCCCAGAACCATCAGGATGATCAGCGGATAGAAGGCCGGCAGGATGACGGAATAGGCGACCGGGAAGGCGCCGTACAAGCCCGAGCCGCCCAGCACCAACCAGGTTTCGTTGCCGTCCCATAGCGGTGCGATGGTGTTGACCATGACATCGCGGCTGGACTTGTCGCGTTCCGTGGCGAAGAGGATGCCGACGCCGAGATCGAACCCGTCCAGCACCACATAGGCGAGGATCACGAAGGCCATGATCCCGGCCCAGGCGACCGGCAGGAGCGGTCCGCCGAAAAATGCCGTCATCTGCGTCACTCCGCCGCCGGCAGCGGCTGCTCGGCCAGCACGTTCTTGCCGCCGGTGCGCAAGGGCTTGTCGCGCGGCGGCAGCACCTCGCCGGGCCCCGGCGCCGTTGCCATCATCCCCAGCAGGTAGCGGATGCCGGCACCGAAGACGAGCGTGTAGATCAGGAAGATCACCACGAACGAGGTTGCGACCTCGCTGAGGCTGATCGGGCTGACGCTGTCGGCCGTGCGCAGCAGACCGGTCACCGTCCAGGGCTGGCGGCCGGTTTCCGTCGTGGTCCAGCCGGCGACGATGGCGATGAAGCCGGCCGGCGCCATGGCGGTTGCGAGCCACAGGAACCAGCGCGCGGTGTAGAGCTGTTTGCGCAGGCGCAGCCAGAGGCTGAGCAGGCCGGTTGCGAACATCGCCATGCCGAGCCCGACCATGATGCGAAAGGCAAAGAAGGTGACGACGACGACCGGCCAGTCATCGCGCGGAAAATCGTTGAGCCCCTTGATCGTGCCGTTCCACTGATGGGTGAGGATGAGCGAGCCGATATGCGGGATCGCGAGGTTATCATCGATCTTTCCGGCCTTCACATCCGGCCAGCCGATCAGGTTGAGGCCTTGCACGCCGCTGTTGAAATCGCCCTCGATGGCGGCGACTTTGGCGGGCTGATAGGTCAGCGTGTTGCGGCCCTGCTCGTCGCCGGCATAGATCTGGATCGGCGTGACGATCGCCGCCATCCACATCGCCATCGAAAAGGTGAGCCGGACCACGTCATTTTTGTGGCCATGCAGAAGGTGCCAGGCGCTGACCGCGCCGACGGCGAAAGCCGTCGCCAGATACGCGGCGATGACCATGTGCACTTCGCGATAGGGGAAGGACGGGTTGAAGATGATCGCGAACCAGTTGGCGGGTTCGAAGTCGCCCTTGGCGTCGATGATATAGCCCTGCGGCGTCTGCATCCAGGAATTGGCGGCGAGGATCCAGGAGGCGGAAATCAGCGTGCCGATGGAGACGAGGGCCGTCGCGATAAAATGCAGTTTGGGCCCCACGCGCTCCAGCCCGAACAGCATGATGCCGAGAAAGCCGGCTTCGAGGAAGAACGCCGTCATGGTTTCATAGGCGAGCAAAGGCCCGAGGATGGGGCCGACCTTCTCTGAATACCCGCTCCAGTTGGCGCCGACCTCGTAGGCCATCATCAGGCCCGAGACGACGCCCATGGCGAACACGACGGAGAAGATTTTCAGCCAGTATTTATAGGCGTCCAGAAACATCGGTTTTTTGGTGACCAGCCAGCAGCCTTCGAGCACCGCGAGGTAGCTCGCGAGGCCGATCGAGAAGGCCGGGAACATGATGTGGAACGCAATGGTGAAACCGAACTGGGCGCGGGCCAGGCTGAGTGCGAGGCCGGTCGCTAGCTGCGCATGGGTGATCATGATTTTGGCTCCTCATCGAAGGCGGGATCGTTTGCGTCGTCGCGCGTGGCGCCGCGGCCGATAAACGGCAGGCGGTTTTTAAGTTCCAGCAGCTTCATCACACCGCCGCCCAGTCTGAGCAGCTGCACCAGGTCCGCGTTGTCGAGTTTCTGCACGTCGTCCGACCAGCGGGTGAGCAGCTCGATCATCTCATGCATCTCCCGCAGACGGGCCTGCGCGCGGCGGTCCTCCGGGCTGCCGGGCTTTTCCATAAGCAGGTCGCGCAGCACCGAGAGGGTCGGGTCGATTTCCCGGCGCCGCCGTTCCTCCGCCAGAATGCGCACGATCTGCCAAATATCGTCCGGAGTCGAGAAATGCTCGCGGCGGTCGCCCGGTAGATGCTGCAACCGGACCAGCCGCCAGGATTGCAGCTCCTTGAGGCCCATGGAGACGTTCGAGCGCGAAAACCCGAGCGCTTCGGCGATTTCATCGGCGCAGAGCGGGCGATCATGGACATAGAGCAGCGCGTAGATCTGCCCGACGGTCCGGTTGATGCCCCAGCGGCTGCCCATTTCACCGAAATGGACCACGAAGGCTTCACATAGGGGCGAGAGATCCAACTTTTGAAACTTTCAGGAATTACTGAAATTAAAGTAACTACCGACATTCTGGTTTTCAAAGCGCGTTTTTGGCATGGCAGCGGTTCAGCAATCGCGCGGTCTCCGAACCGGCAGGGCCGATGATCACCCTGGTGTCTTACCGGTCGACCAAAATCATTGCATTTCGCCGTGTCCGCCTATGCAAAACCGCGTTTGATCTTACGTGCGCTTAATGATGAATGGGGTACGGACAATTGGTCGAATTATTAAGTTATGCACTGGTTCTGCTCGTTGTGATGCCGTTCCTGTTGTTCTGGGCCGGGCGGTTCGCGAAGTATTGCGCCAGGCGGCAGCCTGGCCGGAATCATGTTCCGGACGCCCAAGGTTTGAATCTGCCCACGGAAACGGACGGCGTGGTCACCCCAGCCACCGCCTCGGTACGAACTGGCACCCCATGACGCGCGGCGGTTTGCCCTGGGTCCGCCGCGCGATTGTGGAAGCCCCGCCATACCCTGGTGCGTTGGCATGAGCTCACATCTCGCGACACTTCCCGATGCCGATCTCGCCCCCGGCATCGTGGCCAGTCTGGCCAGCGGCGTGCCCGGCCTTATCGGGGATCTGCGTTCAGATCACGCGGGCGAGACCGGTGCGGTGTCGATCTATCTCGGCATCCTCGCCGCCTCGCGCGATTCTAAAATCCAGCAGTTCGCGCGCGAGCATCTGGCGACCGAGCGCGCGCATCTCGCGCGGCTGGCGGCACTCATGCTGCCCGGCCAGCAGAGCGTTTTGCTGCCGCTCTGGCGTGTGGCGGGTTGGCTGACCGGGTTTTTGCCGGCACTTGTCGGCGCACGCGCGGTCTACGCCACGATCGATGCGGTGGAGACGTTTGTCGACCACCACTACGAGGAACAGATCCGTAAGCTGCCGGCGGCGGGGCCCGGCGGCGCTTTGCGCGCCCTCCTTATGGCCTGCCAGGCGGACGAAGTTCACCATCGCGACGAGGCCAGAGCGGCGGGTATCGCCCCCGCGGGCAAGCTGACGCAGGGCTGGCAGTGGCTCGTCGGCATCGGCAGCGCTCTTGCGGTCAAGGCGGCAAGGCGGGTCTGATGGCCCGGCGCGCAACCATTTATTATAACGGCGGCGCCCCGATATATTCGCGGGAATCGGCCGCTACCAGCGCTGCCCGGGTGCGGAGGCGCTGGCCTGGATGGACCCCGCCACGGGACGATGAGCGGCCGCGAGATCGATGAACGCGCGGATATAGTCGATCTCCAAATCAGCTTCCCGCGTCCCGAGGAAGATTTGCTTGGCAACACCTGCAGGCCCTAGGCGGACGGGCCTGACATTGAAGCTCGCGGTGTTTTCCTCGACCAGCCAGCGCGGCAATGCGGCCACGCCGCGCCCATGCGCCACCATCAACAGCATGATATCGGTCGTCTCAATCGGCATGTGCCGCCTGGGGCTGACGCCAGCTGGCATCAGAAACTGCGTGTAGATGTCCAGCCGGTCCGTGGCGACCGGATAAGTGATCAGCGTTTCGTCCGCCAGGTCCCGTGGTTCGACATGCGCGGCGCCGACGAGGGGATGCCCCGGCCCCACGACCAGTACCTGCTCGTAATCAAACACCGGCGTGAAGCGCAGTCCCGCCTTGAACAGCGGGTCCGGTGTCACGAGCATGTCGATCTCGTGCCCGAACAGGGCGCCGATCCCGCCGAACTGGAATTTTTGCCGGACATCCACCTCCACCTTAGGCCAGTCATCCAGATAGGGTGCGACGATTTTCAACAGCCACTGGTAGCAGGGGTGGCACTCCATGCCGATGCGCAGCGTGCCCCTTTCGCCATGCGCAAATTGCCGCAGGCGGTCCTCGGCGTGTGAAAGCTGGGGCAGCAGCCGGTTGGCCACGCTTAAGAGGTATTCGCCCGCCTGGGTGGGCAACAATCTGCGCGCCTCGCGCCGCCAGATTTTTGTGCCGATCTGGTCCTCGAGCTTGGCGACCGCGTGGCTCAGCGCCGACTGGGTCAGGTTCAGCTGGCTGGCGGCGGCCGTCAACGAGCCTTCGCGCTCGACCTCGCGAACAATCGCCAGATGGATGCGTTCCAGAATTGCCATTCGCTCCGAGTCTCTTTGTGAACAAAATTCATTGAACCATGAACTCATACCATTTTTATTCATGGGTTCAAGCCGGTATGAGCCGTCTCTCCGTATCCTCTCATATTCAGGTGCACTTATGACGACGACCCATAACCTCGGTTTTCCCCGCATCGGCGCCAGACGCGAGCTCAAATTCGCCCTCGAATCCTACTGGAAGGGGCAATCGTCGCGCGAGGCGCTGCAGAGCGTCGGTGCCGAGCTGCGCGCGCGCCATTGGCGCGATCAGGCGGCGCTGGATCTGGCGCCGGTCGGAGATTTTGCGTTCTACGACCAGGTTCTGGACATGAGCTTTACCCTCGGCAACCTCCCCGCCCGGGTGCGCGACTTTCATGGTGACGCGCTGGACAATTATTTTCGAGTGGCGCGCGGCCGGTCGGCCGCCGGCGCGCCAGATCAAGCCGCCTGCTGCGGCGGTGTCGCCGCCGGCGAGATGACCAAGTGGTTTGACACCAATTACCATTACATCGTGCCGGAATTCGACGCCGGTACTTGCTTCACGCTCGACGCGGGGCGCCTGCTGTCGCAGCTCGCGGAGGCGAGGGGGCTCGGCGTAAAGGCCAAGCCGGTGATCATCGGGCCGGTCACCTACCTCGCCCTCGGCAAGGCCAAGGATGGCGCCGACAGATTGCTGCTGCTGCCCCGTTTGCTCGCGGTTTATTCCGAACTGCTGGCGGCCCTCGCAGCAGCCGGCGCCGAATGGGTGCAGATCGATGAGCCCATACTGGCTACCGAGCTGGATGCGCCCTGGCGGCAAGCCTTTCATACGGCCTACGAGAGCCTTGGCACCGGCGGCGTCAAACTGCTTTTGGCGACCTATTTCGGCCAGCTGCAGGAGAACCTGGCGCTCGTCGCCGGGCTGCCGGTGCAGGGCGTGCATCTCGATGCCATCAACGCCCGCGACGAGGTCGACGCGCTGATCGAGACCAGCCCGGCTGATCGCATCATCTCGCTCGGCGTGGTCAATGGCCGCAACATCTGGAAAACCGACCTCACGGCGACGCTGGACTGGCTGGAGCCGCGCGCGAAGACGCTGGGTGAGCGGCTATGGATCGCCCCCTCCTGCTCGCTTCTGCATGTGCCCGTCGATCTCGAATCCGAACACAAGATGGACGCCGAGATACGGTCCTGGCTCGCATTTGCCGTGCAAAAGCTGGCTGAGATCAATGTGCTGGCGACGGCGCTCAGCCATGGCCGCGTCGCTGTGGCAGCCGAACTGGCCGCCAACCACGCCGCCATCGACGCACGCCGCCACTCCACCCGCGTCAACAATCCGGCGGTCAAAGCCGCCGTTGCCGCCATCACGCCGCAACTCGGCCGCCGCCAGAGCCCGTTCGCCGATCGCGCGGCGCTGCAGGCCGCCATCCTCAACCTGCCCCTTTTTCCCACCACCACCATTGGTTCGTTCCCGCAGACCAAGGACATTCGCCTCGCCCGCAGCGCCTTCAAGGCCGGCACGATCGACGAGACCGCCTATAACGAGGCGATGCAGCGCGAGATCGAGCACTGCGTACGCGCTCAGGAGGCCCTGGGGCTGGACGTGCTGGTGCACGGCGAGGCCGAGCGGAACGACATGGTGGAATATTTTGGCGAACAGCTTGATGGCTATGCGTTCAGCCAGTCCGGCTGGGTGCAGTCCTACGGCTCGCGCTGCGTGAAGCCGCCGATCCTGTTTGGCGATATCAGCCGCCCCAAGCCGATGACCGTCGCGTGGATTGCCTTCGCCGCCGCACTCACGGCCAAGCCGATGAAGGGCATGCTGACCGGCCCGGTGACCATCCTCAACTGGTCCTTCGTGCGCGACGACCAGCCGCGTTCTGTCTCCTGCTATCAGTTGGCGCTCGCGATCCGCGAAGAGGTGATCGACCTGGAGCAAGCCGGCGTGCGTATCATCCAGATCGACGAAGCGGCACTCCGCGAAGGGCTGCCGCTCCGCAAAACGCAGTGGCAGGCATATCTGGACTGGGCCATAGACTCCTTCCGCATCGCCGCCAACGGCGTGCGCGATGAGACCCAGATCCACACCCATATGTGCTATTCCGAGTTCAACGACATCATCGCCGCCATCGCCGAGATGGACGCGGACGTGATCACCATCGAGACCTCGCGTTCGGACATGGAACTGCTCGATGTGTTCGACAGCTTCAACTATCCGTACCAGATCGGCCCGGGCGTATATGACATCCATTCGCCGAACATCCCCGATGAGGCGCATATCGTGACGTTGATGCGGCAGGCGGCGGCGCGCATCCCGGCCGAGCGCCTCTGGGTGAACCCCGATTGCGGCCTGAAAACCCGGCAGTGGAACGAGGTCATCCCGGCACTCACCAACATGGTCAGCGCCGCCCGAATTTTGCGCGTAGCGGGTTGACGTGCAACGCCGCACTCGTGCCACCTCGTGTTGCAACGTGCATTATAACGAGGAATAAAGTCATGAAACTTGGCCCCCCGCGGCAATTCGCTCGCGGTAAGCGCCGGATGAGGCTGCACTGGATGAAGCGTGCGCGTGGAGCCTCGGGCGCTACCCGCAAACCTATGGTGATTTGGCGACGTGAGCTGCGTGCGGGTGCCGCTGCACCTCGCCATCGCCTAGGATAACGTCGCCTTGGTCGAATGGTTGATCACTCACGGCCGTAAGGTATGAGCAATGGACGCGGGCGGCGGATACCAGCTCGGCTAGCGTTGAGGCTCGTCGCCAGGGCGGGGGATGACGGTTCTCAAAAATGTGCGGCCGTTATGAGGCCGGGCAAACGGCTGTCGCGTGTTTCGCGCGCCGTTGTTGACACCAAAATTATTCTCCACCATAATTCAAGTTAACTATCAGGAATTTTCTGAGCGCTCCCATGCCCGGCCGAACTCCATGAAATACTCCGCCTTCACTGTGCTGCGCGAGGCTCTCAGCGGGCATAAAGGCTGGCAGCCGGCCTGGCGGGATGCCGCCCCGGCTCCGGCCTATGACGTCGTGATCATCGGCGGCGGGGGGCATGGTCTGGCCACGGCTTTCTACCTCGCCAAATATCACAAACCCGGGCGGATCGCGGTCGTGGAAAAATCCTGGCTCGGTTCGGGCAGCATCGGGCGCAACACCACCATCATCCGCTCCAACTATCTGCTCCCCGGCAATGTCCCGTTCTACGAGCTGTCGTTGAAACTCTGGGAGGGCCTTGAGCAGGAGGTGAACTACAACGCGATGGTAAGCCAGCGCGGGGTTTTTAACATCTTCCACTCGGACGCGCAGCGCGACGCCTATGCCCGCCGCGGCAATGCCATGCGCCTGCACGGCGTTGATGCGCAATTGCTGGACCGTGACGAGCTGCGCCGGCGCATTCCCTACCTTGACTATGACAACGCGCGCTTCCCCGTCCAGGGCGCGCTGCTGCAGGGCCGCGGCGGTACCGTGCGGCATGACGCGGTGGCCTGGGGCTATGCGCGCGCCGCCGATGCGCTGGGCGTGGACATCATCCAGAACTGCGAGGTGACGGGGATCCGCCAGGCGGGCGGGCGCGTCACCGGGGTCGAGACGACGCGCGGCTTCATCGGGGCTAAAAAAATCGGGGTCGCGGTCGCCGGCGCGTCCTCACTCGTCGCCGCCATGGCCGGGTTGCGCCTGCCCATTGAGAGCCACGCGCTGCAGGCCTTTGTCTCCGAGGCGCTCAAACCGCTGATCGACCACGTGATCACCTTCGGCGCCGGGCATTTTTATATTTCACAGTCAGATAAAGGCGGGTTGGTGTTTGGCGGCGATATCGACGGGTATAATTCCTACGCCGCGCGCGGCAATCTGCCGACCATCGAGGATGTGTGCGAGGGCGGCATGGCGCTGATGCCGATGATCGGACGGGCGCGGCTGGTGCGCCACTGGGGCGGGATCATGGACATGACGATGGATGGCTCGCCGATCATCGACAAAACGCCGGTCGAGAATTTATTTCTGAACGCCGGCTGGTGCTATGGCGGCTTCAAGGCAACGCCTGGCTCGGGTTTCTGCTTCGCGCATCTCATCGCGCAGGGCGCGCCGCACGCGGCCGCCGCGGCCTACCGGCTCGACCGCTTTGCCGAGGGCCGGCTGATCGACGAGAAAGGGGTCGGCGCGCAGCCGAACCTGCACTGATGCGCATCGCGTGCCCCCATTGCGGCGAGCGCGGGCTCGAGGAGTTCTCGTATCATGGCGACGCCACCGTCAAACGCCCGACGGATGGCGGTGCCGCGCCGACGCAAGCCTGGACCGACTACGTGTATTTCCGGGACAATGCGAACGGCCCACATGAGGAGCTGTGGTATCACGCCGCCGGCTGCCATGCCTGGCTGGTGGTGGAGCGCAACGTGGCGACCCACGACATTCTGCGCGTGACCCAGGCATGAGCGCGCATCGTCTGCAAAGCGGCGGGCTGATCGACCGCGCGCGGCCGTTGAATTTCACGTTCGACGGCAAAGCCTATCTGGGGTTCGCGGGCGACACGCTGGCCTCGGCGCTGCTCGCGAACAATGTCACGCTCGTCGGCCGCAGCTTCAAGTATCACCGGCCGCGCGGCATTCTGTCGGCGGGTTCGGAGGAGCCGAATGCGCTCGTCGAACTGCGCGGCGGCGCCTGGACGGAGCCGAACACGCGGGCGACGGTCGCTGAACTCTTTGATGGATTGCAGGCGACCAGCCAGAACCGGTTTCCGAGCCTGAGATACGACGTGCTGTCCATCAACTCGGCGCTGGCGCCGTTATTCGCAGCCGGTTTCTACTATAAAACCTTCATGTGGCCGGCTTCCTTCTGGGAAAAGCTCTACGAGCCGGTGATCCGCCGCGCCGCCGGACTCGGCCGCCACGCGAAACTCCCGGACCCCGACGGCTATGAAAAATCCACGATGTTTTGCGACGTGCTGGTCATCGGCGGCGGCGAGGCCGGCATCGCGGCGGCGCGCGCGGCGCGGGGCAGGGTGGTGCTGTGCGACGAAGCTCCGGTCCTCGGCGGTCAGGCGCTGAGCGATGGCAAGGCCGTCGATCTGGCCGGGCTCGAACACGTCACGGTGCTCAACCGCACCACCGTGTTTGGCGTCTATGATGGCGGCACCTATGGCGCGGTGGAGCGGCTGACAGACCATCTGCCGTCGGCCCCGGGGCCGCGGCAGCGGCTCATCCGCATCGTCGCCAAAAACAGCGTGCTCGCGAGCGGCGCGATCGAGCGCCCGCTCGTGTTCGGCGATAACGACCTGCCCGGCGTTATGCTCGCGGGTGCGGTGCGGGCCTATATCAACCGCTACGGCGTCGCACCCGGCAAACGGGCGGTCATTTTCCTTAACAACGACGACGCGGCCTGCACGATTGCCACCATGGCGGCAGCGGGCATCGCCATTGCCGGCGTCATCGACGCGCGGCCGCAGAGCTCCCCCCTCGTGCAGTCACTGGCCGCCGCCGCCGGCGTCGCGGTTTTTGCAGGCGCCGTGATCAACCGCGCGCGCGGCGGGCGGGCGGTCACCGGGGCGGAGATCATGCAGCCCGGCGGCGCGCTCGTGAGCCTGCCCTGCGATCTCATCGCCATGTCCGGCGGGTGGAGCCCGGCTTTGCACCTCACGTCGCATCTGGATGGCAAGCCGCACTGGGATGACGCCATCGCGGCCTTCGTGCCGGGCCGTCTGCCGCCGGGCATGAGCGTCGTCGGCGCGGCGTCGGGTGCCGGCATCAACGCCGGCATCATGCCGCTCTGGCACGCCGGCAATGCCAAAGCCAAGGCCTTCGTCGATTTTCAGAACGATGTGACCACGACCGACATCACGCTCGCCAAGCAGGAAGGTTTCGTCGCGGTCGAGCATCTCAAACGCTACACCACACTCGGCATGGCGACCGACCAGGGCAAGACCGCCAATGTCAACGCCATCGCGCTAATGGCCGCGGCGACCGGCAAGCCGATCGCGCAGGCCGGCACAACGCGGTTCCGCCCGCCTTACACGCCGGTCTCCATCGGTACGCTCGCCGGCCCGCATCGGGGTGCTGCCTTCAAGCCCGCCCGGCTGACGCCGAGCCATGAGTGGGCGCAGGCGCAGGGTGCGGTGTTCATCGAGACCGGCCTGTGGCTGCGCGCGCAATACTTCCCCCGCGCCGGGGAGGACTGGCGCGCCGCGACCATCCGGGAAGTCAACACGGTGCGCAACGCCGTCGGCTTGTGCGATGTTACGACACTCGGCAAAATCGACATCCAGGGTCCGGATGCGGCGAAATTCCTGGACTGCGTGTACGCCAATTCCTGGAGCAATCTGCCGGTCGGCCGCGCGCGCTACGGGCTGATGCTGCGCGAGGATGGGTTCGTCATGGATGACGGCACCTGCGCGCGCCTCGGCGAGACGCAGTTTCTGATGACGACGACGACCGCGAATGCCGCCAAGGTGATGCAGCACCTGGAATTCTGCCACCAGGTGATCTGGCCGGGGCTGGATGTGCGCTTCGGCTCGGTCACCGACCAATGGGCGCAGATCGCCGTTGCGGGACCGCACGCGCGCCGGGTGCTCGAGAAGATCGTTGATTCAGATTGCGATATTTCCAACGAGGCGCTGCCGTATATGGGCGCCATGGCGCTCACCATTTGCGGGGGGCTGGCGGCGCGGCTGTTCCGGCTCTCGTTCTCGGGCGAGCTTGCCTATGAACTCGCCGTCCCCGCCCGCTTCGGCCATGCCCTGGTCCGCCAGCTGATGAAGACCGGCGCGGATTTCAACATCGCCCCCTACGGCACGGAGGCGCTCGGCGTCATGCGCATCGAGAAAGGCCATCCAGCCGGCCCGGAGTTGAACGGCCAGACCACGGCGCATGATCTCGGCATGGGCCGGCTGCTCTCGGGCAAGAAGGATTTTATCGGCCGCGCCCTGGCCGCCCGCCCGGCGCTGACCGATCCGGCGCGGCCGACCCTCGTCGGGCTGAAGCCCGTGGATGGCGCCACGATGCTGCGCGCCGGTAGCCACCTGCTCAGGCCGGATGCGGCAACGGTCGCCGCGAACGACGAAGGCTGGGTGAGCTCGGCCGCCTTTTCGCCGACGCTCGGCCACCCGATCGCGCTCGCCATGCTGGCCCGCGGTCCGGCGCGGCACGGCGAGACGATCCGCGTCTACGACCCCGTCCGCAATGGCGATACCTTGGCGCAAGTGGTGCCGCCGGTGTTCTACGACCCCAGCGGGAGCCGGCTGCATGCTTGAGGCGTTCGAGCCGGCGCTGCCGGCGCATCCGATGCTGCACAGGCTGCCCGCGCGGCCCATGTTCAGCATCGCCGTTTTCCACGGCCGTGAGGCCGCCTTGAATGAGGCGCTCGGGGTCACCTTGCCGGTGACGCCGCGCCAGGCCGGCGGGTTTCTATGGGCCGGCCCGGGCGCCTGGCTGGCGCTGCACCCGCCGCCGGATCTCTCCGGCATCGCGGCCGTGACCGCGCAGGGCGATGGCCTGTGCGGCATCGCGGTGACCGGCGCGGATGCGCGCGCGGCCCTTGCCAAGCTGCTGCCGATCGACCTGCACGAGGATGCCTTCCCGCCCGATGCCGTGGCCATCACGCTTGCCGGGCATATCGGCGTGCGCGTCTGGCGGGACGGCGATGCCTTCGTGCTCGCCTGTTTCCGCAGTTTTGCGGGCGCCCTGTACGAGGCGCTCGTCCTTGCATGCCAGGAATTTTCTGGCATGCCACGATCCTAAGGGCCGCGATCACACCACCTGGAGCCGCAACCGATGTCGAAATCCCAGTATGTTCTGACCCTCTCCTGCATCAACCAGCCCGGCATCGTGGCGGCGGTGACGACCTATCTGTTCCAGCACGGGGCCGATATCCGGGAGGCCCAGCAGTTCGATGACGCCGAGACCGGCAAGTTCTTCGCGCGCATCGCCTTCGACCTCGCCGCCGGCAGCGACATCACGGCCCTGCGCAAAGGGTTTAGCGACGTCGCCGCGTCGTTGCGGATCAACCACATGATCAACGATCATACGCGGCCCCGGCGCGTGCTGCTGCTGGTCTCCAAATTCGACCACTGCCTGGTGGACCTGCTGTATCGCTGGCGCATCGGCGAGCTCGACATGAACCCGGTCGGCATCATCTCCAACCACGGCGTCGAGCATTTCGCCGCCAGTGATTTCGCGCATATCCCGTTTTTCCACCTGCCGATCACGAAGGACACCAAGATGGAGCAGGAGGCGCAGATATGGGCGCAGGTGAAGGAGACGCAGGCCGAGCTCGTGGTGCTGGCGCGCTACATGCAGGTGCTGTCGGACGGCCTGGCGGTCAAGCTCGGCGGCCGCTGCATCAACATCCACCATTCCTTCCTCCCCGGCTTCAAGGGCGCCAAGCCCTACCATCAGGCGCATGCCCGCGGCGTGAAGCTGATCGGTGCCACCGCCCATTACGTGACGGCCGACCTCGATGAAGGCCCGATCATCGAGCAGGATGTCGAGCGCATGTCGCATGCCGACACGCCCGATGACCTGGTCCGCAAGGGCCGCGACATCGAGCGCCGGGTCCTGGCGCGCGCGGTGCGCTACCATCTCGAAGACCGCGTGATCCTGAACGGCAAAAAGACCGTCGTTTTCACGGTATGAAGGTTCACCTGTCATGAGCGCACAGATCATCGACGGCAAAGCATTCGCCGCCAAAATGCTGGACGAGATCGCCGCACAGGTCGCAGCCTTGCCGGCGCCGCCCGGCCTTGCCGTCGTGCTGGTCGGCGAGGATCCGGCGTCCAAGGTCTATGTCAGCAACAAGATCAAAACCACCGAGCGTGTGGGCATGCGCTCGCGCCATCACCGCCTGCCCGCCGACACCAGCCAGGCGGCGCTGCTGGCGCTGGTGCGCGAGCTGAACGCAGCCCCCGATGTCCACGGCATTCTCGTGCAGCTGCCATTGCCGCCCCATCTCGACGCCGCCGCGATCATCGAGGCGATCCACCCGGACAAGGATGTCGACGGGCTGCACGTGGTCAATGCCGGCAGGCTGGCGGCGGGGCTGCCCGGCCTCGTCTCCTGCACCCCGCTCGGCTGCCTGCTGCTGCTGCAGGACGCGCTGGGCGATCTCAGCGGGCTGCACGCGGTCGTCATCGGCCGCTCCAACCTGGTCGGCAAGCCGGTCGCACAGCTTCTGCTGCAGCAAAACTGCACGGTCACGCTCGCGCATTCCCGCACCCGCAACCTCGAGGCGCTGTGCCGACAGGCCGATATTCTGGTGGCCGCCATCGGCCGGCCGGAGATGATCAAGGGCGCCTGGATCAAGCCCGGCGCCACCGTGATCGATGTCGGCATCAACCGCATCCCGGCCGGCGATAAAACCCGGCTCGTCGGCGATGTCGACTTCACGGCGGCCCTGGACGTGGCCGGGAAAATCACCCCGGTGCCGGGCGGGGTGGGGCCGATGACCATCGCCTGCCTGCTGCGAAACACGCTCACCGCCGCCAAGCTGCAGGGGGCATCGGACATATTTCCGTAATATGGCTGTGCGAAAGGCGGACTCTTCCCCATAATGCGTTGTTAGAGGAGAGTCGCAGGATGGCCGGCCCGGCGCAAAAGCCCACCCAGATTCGAAAAGCCAGCATGGCCGAGGCGCTCGCCGAAGCCGGGCTGCCTGAAGCCATCGCCGAGCCCTACAGCACCGGCAGCTCGGCCGCCGCGGTCTCGGACCTGACGCTGGAGCAGGCGATCGGCGTGCAGGTGCGGCTGTTGCGCCGGCGCGTCGGCATCACCGTCTCGGAACTCGCCGCCGCCGCCGGGCTCTCGGGCGGGATGCTCTCGAAAATCGAGAACGGCCAGATCTCGCCCTCGCTCGCCAGCCTGCAGGCGCTCGCCAGCGCGCTCAACGTGCAGATCACCACCTTCTTCACCACCTTCGAGGAAAAGCGGGACTGCTCCTACGTGAAGTCCGGCACCGGCGTGATCATCGAGCGGCGCGGCACCAAGGCCGGGCACCAGTACTCGCTGCTCGGCCACGCGCTGGGCGGAAATGTCGTGGTCGAGCCCTACCTCATCACCCTGCACAAGGACGCCGCCCCCTATCCCGCCTTTCAGCACGAAGGCACGGAGTTCATCTACATGCTGACCGGCGAGGTCGTGTACCGGCACGGCGACCAGTCCTACCACCTGACGCCCGGCGACGCCCTGCTGTTCGACTCGGCCGCCCCGCACGGCCCCGAAAAGCTGCTCATCAAGCCGATGACGTATCTGTCGATCATCACCTATGCCCAGGAAACGCCTTAGAGACGATTGCTAAAGCCGTTCTGGCGGCCGTCTAGTGGCGGGCGCTGCTACGCTCCGGTGCTCACGTCGTTTGCAGTACGCGCCGCTCCGGCGCTCGGCCATCACCCTAGATGCAACGCGCCAGGGCGACTTTCGGACAGGTCTCTGAAGCGCGTTTCTCTTGAAGAACTTCTTATTCTTATCAGTTGACGGACGCCCGAGCGCTGTCTAAACTCGCGCGATCACGTGGCGGAGGCGCAGGATGTGCGGAATCGCGGGGCTTTTCCTCAAAAATAGGGCGCTGGAGCCGGAGCTCGGGAGCCATCTCGCCGTCATGCTCGGGATCCTGACGGATCGCGGCCCGGATTCCGCGGGTTTCGCGATCTACGGGGACGGCAAGCCCGGCCATGTGAAATTCACGCTGCGGGCCGCCGCGGGCTATGACTTTCCGGCGCTGGCCGCCGCCCTCGGCGCGGCCTGCACGCTGCACGACGATCACGCGACCTTCACCATTCCCGAGAGCGCCGAACCAACGTTTCGCGCGGCCCTCGCGAGCCGGCCGGGGATCTCCATCGTTGCCTCCGGGACGCGCATGGAGCTTTTCAAAGGTGTCGGCCTGCCCGACGATGTCTCCCGCCGTTTCGGCCTCGCGGACATGGCGGGCAGCCATGCCATTGGCCACACGCGCATGGCGACCGAATCCGCCGTCACCACGCAAGGCGCGCACCCTTTTTCCACCGGCCCGGATCAGTGCCTCGTGCATAACGGCTCGCTCTCCAACCATAACGACGTGCGCCGCGCGCTGATGCGCCAGAACATGGTGTTCGAGACGCAGAACGACACGGAGGTGGCAGCGGGCTACCTCTCCTGGAAGCTGCGCGACGGCGCCAAGCTCGACGAGGCGCTCACCTCGGCCCTCGACGTGCTCGACGGCTTCTACACCTTTGTCGTCGGCACCGAATCCGGTTTCGGCGTGTTGCGCGACCCGGTGGCGTGCAAGCCGGCGGTGATGGCCGAGACCGAGGACTACGTCGCGTTCGGCTCGGAATACCGCGCGCTCGCCGACCTGCCGGGGATTTCGAAGGCGCATCTGTTCGAGCCTGAGCCGGCCAGGATCTATTTCTGGGAGCGCCAGGCGTGATGGCGGCGCTGGACGTGACGCGTTCGGATCGCATCGTTTTCGATCTGGGTGCCGAAGAGCTGCGCGCGCTGAATGCGACGCTGCAGGGGCTGGAGGGTGCCACCAATGAAACCGCCTGGACCATTCTGAACCCGCGCGGCGCGCACGCGCTTTGCGTCGGCATCACCCAGCCGATCGAGGTGATGGTCGACGGCCATGCCGGCTACTATTGCGGGGGCATGAACGACGGTGCGGCGATCACCATCACCGGCAATGCGGGCCCTGGCGTCGCGGAAAACATGATGTCAGGGCGGGTGCACGTGATGGGCGATGCGAGCCACGCGGCGGGTGCCACCGCGCATGGCGGCCTGCTGCTGATCGAGGGCAATGCGGCCGCGCGCTGCGGCATCTCCATGAAGGGTGTGGACATCGTGGTGAAGGGTTCGGTCGGGCATATGAGCGCCTTCATGGCGCAGTCCGGCAACCTCGTTATCCTCGGCGATGCCGGCGAGGCGCTCGGGGATTCACTCTACGAGGCGCAGATCTTCGTGCGCGGGTCGGTCAAAAGTCTCGGTGCTGATTGCGAGGAAAAGCCGATGACCGAGGAGGCGCGCGCGGTGCTGGAGCATCTGCTGCGCGAGGCCGGGGTGAACGTGCCGGTGTCGGCGTTCAAACGCTACGGTTCGGCGCGAACTTTGTATCATTTTCATGTCGATAATGCGGGGGCATATTAGGTGAGCCAAAGCAACAAGCGCGTTTCTGGAAGGCGCGCGCCCAGGACCCGGAATCAAAAATTTTCTGCAGCGCTTTTTTCTAAGAAAGCGACTGCTTCCTCATGACCCTTCCCCGCTTCTCCGCGACCTTCGATCCGCACGCGATCGCGCATATCCAGCGCGCCGCCGCGACCGGCATCTATGACATCCGCGGCGGCGGCGCCAAGCGCAAGCTGCCGCATTTCGATGACCTGCTGTTCCTCGGCGCCTCGGTGTCGCGTTATCCGCTGGAGGGCTATCGCGAGCGCTGCGGCACCGATGTTATGCTCGGTACCCGCTACGCCAAAAACCCGATCCATCTGAAAATCCCCGTCACCATCGCAGGCATGTCCTTCGGCGCGCTCTCGGGCAACGCCAAGGAGGCGCTGGGCCGTGGTGCGACGGCGACCGGCACGTCCACCACCACAGGCGATGGCGGCATGACGGAGGAGGAGCGCGGGCATAGCCAGACGCTCGTCTACCAGTACCTGCCCTCGCGCTACGGCATGAACCTGCGCGACCTGCGCCGCGCCGATGCCATTGAGATCGTCGTCGGCCAGGGTGCGAAACCCGGCGGCGGCGGCATGCTGCTGGGGCAGAAAATCTCGCCGCGCGTAGCCGCCATGCGCAATCTGCCGGAGGGGATCGATCAGCGCTCCGCCTGCCGGCATCCGGACTGGACCGGGCCGGATGATCTGGAAATCAAGATACTCGAACTGCGCGAGCTGACGAACTGGGAAAAGCCGATCTACGTGAAGGTCGGCGCGAGCCGGCCGTATTATGACACCGCCCTCGCCATCAAGGCGGGTGCCGATGTCGTGGTGCTGGATGGCATGCAGGGCGGCACCGCGGCGACGCAGGAAGTGTTCATCGAGCATGTCGGCCTGCCGATCCTCGCCGCCATCCGTCCCGCGGTGCAGGCGCTGCAGGATCTGGGCTATCATCGCAAAATCCAGCTGATCGTCTCGGGTGGCATCCGCACCGGCGCCGATGTGGCGAAGGCGATGGCGCTGGGTGCGGACGCCGTCGCCATCGGCACCGCCGCCTTGATCGCGCTTGGCGACAACGCGCCCGAATGGGAGGCCGAGTACCAGAAACTCGGCACCACCGCAGGCGCCTATGACGATTGGCACGAGGGCCGCGACCCCGCCGGCATCACCACCCAGGACCCGGTGCTCGCAGCGCGGCTCGACCCGATAACAGCCGGCCGGCGCCTCGCCAATTATCTCTCCGTGCTGACGCTGGAAGCGCAGGCGATCGCGCGCGCCTGCGGCAAGAGCCACCTGCATAATCTCGAGCCGGAGGACCTGGTCGCCTTGACGATCGAGGCCGCCGCCATGGCGCAGGTCCCGCTCGCGGGCACCAGTTGGATACCGGGCAAAACAACGGGGTTTTGAAGAACAATGAGCATCGATCTCGCCGCCGCCGCCCAGGATAAGGGCATCAAATATTTTCTGATTTCCTACACGGACCTGTTCGGCAGCCAGCGCGCCAAGCTGGTGCCCGCATCCGCCATCGCGGGCATGCAGAAAAACGGCGCGGGCTTCGCGGGTTTTGCCACCTGGCTAGACATGTCGCCAGCGGATGCCGACATGTTCGCGATCCCCGATGCCTCCACGCTGATCCAGCTGCCCTGGAAACCCGAGGTCGGCTGGCTTGCCTCCGACATCTGGATGAACGGCGAACCGGTCGCGCAAGGGCCGCGCGTCGTGCTGAAAAAAGTGATGGCAGCGTCGCCCTTCGAGATGAAGTCTGGCGTCGAGTGTGAATTCTTTCTGACCCTGCCTGACGGCACGGCGATCTCCGACGCCGCCGATACCGCGACCAAACCCTGCTACGACGCGAGCGCGCTGATGCGCCGCTACGACGTGATCACCGAGATCTGCGATGCGATGCTGGCCCTCGGGTGGGAAGCGTATCAAAACGACCATGAGGACGCCAACGGCCAGTTCGAGATGAACTGGAGCTATGCCAACGCGCTGGTCACCGCCGACCGCCATGTGTTTTTCAAATTCATGGCGAAATCCATCGCGGAAAAACACGGTCTGCGCGCGACCTTCATGCCCAAACCGTTTCTGGGACTCACCGGTTCGGGCTGCCACGCCCATGTCTCGCTCTGGGACGGCGCCACCAATTTGTTCGAGGACGAGGCAGGCGAGCTCGGCGTATCGGCGCTCGGCTACCAGTTCATCGGCGGCATCATCGCGCATGCGGAGGCGCTGGCAGCACTTACCAACCCCACGATCAATTCCTACAAGCGCATCAACGCCCCGCGGACGAGCTCCGGCGCCACCTGGGCGCCCAACACGGTGACCTATACCGGCAACAACCGCACGCACATGATCCGCATCCCCGAGGCCGGCCGTTTCGAGATGCGCCTCGCCGACGGCGCCGCCAACCCCTATCTGCTGCAGGCGGGAATTCTCGCAGCCGGGCTCGATGGCATCGCGAAGAAGACCGATCCCGGGCCGCGGCTGGACATCAACATGTACACCGATGCGCACCTGGTCACCAACGCCAAGCGCCTGCCGCTGAACCTGCTGGATGCGCTGCGGGCTTTTGAAAATTCCACCGCGCTCAAGGCGGCTCTGGGCGAGGCTTTCGTCGCCTCCTACGCCAAAATGAAATACGGCGAATGGCATGACTACACCGCGCATCTCAGCCAATGGGAGCGTCAGGCGACGCTGGATTGCTGAGCCGCGAAACGGCTTGTGGCGCCGCCGCTTCAGGCAGCGTCACGGCCGCCTCGTTACGAGCCTATAATTTATTCACGCCAAGCATAAAAATTAACCTTAAAGAAATATAAATGGCGGAATAACGAGCGTATCCCTGCTTTGTAATGCTTTCTTTTCTGGCACAACTATTGCTCCACACGAAACGTGTTTGTGTCCTCGCATAGCCAAAGGAAAGCCGATGTCAGAATTACGCAGAGACAGCCTCTCCTTCATCGAAGCCCTCGGCCAGTCGGTCGCCAATGTCTCCCCCACGCTCACGCCGGCGCTGGCCGTCGCGGTGGTGGCGGGGATCGCGGGGTCCGCCTCCTGGCTGGTCTATGTCATCGCCACCATAGCACTCGTCATCGTCTCCCTGAACATCTCCAAGCTCGCCGGGCGCATCCCGGCCGCCGGCTCGTTCTTCGTCTATGTCTCGCGCAGCCTCGGCCCCTCCTTCGGCCTGCTCGCCGGCTGGGCGATGCTGGCGGCCTATATTTTCACCGCCATGGCGCTGACGATCTCGACTTCCATCTTCGTCAAGACATTCCTGAGCTCCCTCGGCCTGCCCTCCGGCATTCCCAACATCCCGATGTACCTGATCATTTCCCTGCTGATCTGGTTTTTCGCGAGCCGGGATATCCGCATGTCCTCGCGCGTGGGCCTCTCGCTTGAGGTGATCTCCGTGGTCATCATCGCCGGCGTGGTCCTCGTCACCCTCGCGCATTTTGATTTCAAGCCGGACACCGCGCAGCTCACGCTCCACGGCTCAACCTTCGGCGGCATCGCGCAAGCGATCGTCTTCGCCATTTTCTCGTTCGTCGGGTTCGAGAGTGCGGCGTCGCTCGGCAAGGAGACCAAAAATCCGAAAGTCGTGATCCCGCGAGCCATCATCGCCACCGCGATCTTCTCCGGGGTGTTTTTCATCATCACCACCTACGTCATCACCCAGGGCTTCAAGGACAACGCGACCAATCTCGGCAACAGCTCGGCACCGCTCGGGGATATCACGAATGCGATCGGCAAATGGATGACGCCGCTCGTGTATTTCGGCGCCTCGATCAGCTCCTTCGCCTGCGCGCTCGCTTCGCTCAACGCGTTCAGCCGCATGCTGTTCTCGCTCGGGCGCTACAACTTCGTCCATAGCTCGGTCGGCATGGTGCACAGCACGCACAAGACGCCGTTCATCGCGCTGAGCGGCGGCGCCGTCCTCAACTTCGTGGTTTGCACCGCCTTCTCAGGCCAGACCGAGGTCAACACCTTCGGCTGGTACGGCACCATCGCCTCCTACGGCTTCATCATCGTGTATTTTCTGATCTCCATCAGCGCGCCCGTGTTCTTGAAGAAAACCGGGGAGCTGAAGCCCGCGAATATATTGGTCGGCGGTCTTGGCGCCGTGCTGATGTTTCTCTCGCTGGTCGGCAGCGTGTACCCGGTGCCGGCGGCCCCGTACAACTATTTCCCCTACGCCTTCGCAGCCTACATGCTGATCGGGTTCGGGTGGTATAGTTTCCTGAAGGCGCGCTCGCCGCAGGTAGTGACCGGCATCGAGCATGATCTGGAGTCGGTCGTGATGCCGATGGCGAAGTAACCAATCAATTTCAGGAAGGCAGGGCTTCTTTTTTGGAAAAAAAGCAGCAAAAACTTCAGGAAATTTCAGTCATGGGCGGTGACGGCGTCACAGCCCATGACCGAGCAGATCAAAGTTTTTTTGCTACTTTTTGTTCACAAAAAGTAGCGCTTCCTTTCTAAACAACTTTCCGCCGATGCAGAAAATCCCCAAACCCCTCGCCCGGCTCACGGCCCTTTGCATAATCGGCAAACAGCGGATCCAGCAGTGAGAGGATCGTCGCTTCGTCCGCATCCTCCCGGTAGAGTGCGGCGAGCCGTGCGCCGTCGCGTGCGCCGCCCAGATGCACATTGTACTTGCCAGGGTTGCGGCCGACGAAGCCGATCTCCGCGATGTAGGGGCGCGCGCAACCGTTCGGGCAGCCGGTCATCCGCACGTTGATCGCCTCGCCCTCCAGCCCGTGCGTGGTCAGCATCTCGCCGAGTTTCGTGATCAGGCTCGGCAAGTAGCGCTCACTCTCGGTCAGCGCCAGCGCGCAGGTCGGCAGCGCAACACACGCCATCGCCGCCTCGCGCAGCGGGGACGCCCGCAGCGCCACGCCATGAGCAGCCAGGACTTTTTCGATCTCCGGGCGCAGCGCCTCAGGCACGCGCGCGATGATGATGTTCTGGTTCGGCGTGATTATAAATGACACATCATGCGCGGTGGCAACCGCCTTCAGCGCCGATTTCAGCCGCCAGTCTCCAACATCCGCGATGCGGCCGTTCTCGACGAACAGTGTCAGATGCGCCAGGCCATCGCCCGAGGCATGCCAGCCCATGCGGTCGCCATTGCCGGTGAATGCATACGCCCGCGCCGGTTCCAGCTTGCGTTCCAGCCGCTTGTTGACCTCGGCCGCGAACCACGCCAGCCCGCGATCCTCGATCGTGTATTTGAGCCGCGCGCGGCGCCGGTTGCTGCGGTTGCCGTAGTCGCGCTGCGTCGTCACCACCGCTTCCGCGACCGCGACCGCGTCATCCACCCGGCAGAAACCGATGACATCGCCGACCCGCGGATGCGTCTGCTCATCGCCGTGCGTTGCCCCCATGCCGCCGCCGACCACGACATTGTAGCCCACGACGACGTCTTTCTCGACGATGGCGATGTAGGAGAGATCATGCGCGAACACGTCGACGTCATTCTGCGGTGGCACAGCGATCGCGATCTTGAATTTGCGCGGCAAATAGGTCGCGCCGTAAATCGGCTCGGCCTCGGGCTCCGCCGTCACCTTTTCGTCGTTGATGAAAATCTCGCGCCAGGCGCCGCTGCGCGGCAGCAGGTGCAATGAAATGTTCCGTGCGGTTTCGATCGCCTGCCGGTAGACCGGCCCCGCGAATTCATTCGGCGTGCACATCACGTTGCGGTTCACGTCGCCGCAGGCCGCGATGGTGTCCAGCAGGACGCTGTCGATCTGCCGCAGCGCCGGCCGCAGGTTGGTCTTGATCACGCCGTGGAACTGGATGGACTGCCTGGTCGTCAGCCGCAGCGTCTGGTTGCCGCGCTCATCGGCCAGACGGTCCATGCCAAGATACTGCTCGCGCCCCAGAATCCCGCCCGGCACGCGCAGCCGCGCCATGAACGAATATGCCTTGTCGAGCTTGCGCTTGGCTCGTTCCGGCCGCAGGTCGCGATCATCCTGCAGATAGATCCCGTGGAATTTGATCAGCTGCTGGTCGTCATCCGAAATCGCGCCGGTCGCGACCTCGTCGATGCCCTCGGCCAGCGTGCCGCGCAAAAAGCGGCTGTTGGTTTTGATGGTTTCGTTGTGGGCGAGTTTCGTGTCTTCGGTCATCACAGAGTCCTAGGAAGGAAGGAGTTCTTTTTTGAAAAAAAGAACCAAAAAATTTTTGCTACTCTGGGCCGTGCAGTTTTCACGGCCGGGGGGCCAATTTCCAGAAGTTTCTTGCTACGTTTTTTTGTAAAAAAGTAGCGCTGCCTCCCGTCTAAAGACCATCCCCTGCAAACACCAAGGCGCCACCCTGCGTCCGTGGCATGTGTATCCCGCACTCCGTCTTATCGAGTCCCGCCCAGCGGCCCGAGCGTTTATCCGCCCCCGGCCGCGGTTTCAGCGTGCAGGTGGCGCAGCCGATCGAGGTATAGCCCTCCGCCTGCAGCGGGTGACGCGGCAGTTTGTGGCGCTCGAAATACGCCTCGATCTGCGCGTCGTCCCAGTAGGCGAGGGGGTTCACCGTGAAACGGCCATCCGGCCCCTGTTCGAGCACCTGGAGGCCCGCGCGCGTGGTCGATTGCACGCGTTTGCGGCCGGTGATCCAGGCGCCGAAGCCTTCCAGCGCGGCGTCGAGCGGGTTGGTTTTGCGGATCGAGCAGCACAGGTCGACATCGCGTTCCCACAGGCGCCCTTCCGGGTCCCATGCCGCCAGCTGCGCGCCGCTCGGCCGCACGCTGCGCACGCCTGTGAGGCCGAGGCGCGCCACGAGTTCATCGCGGTAGGCGAGCGTTTCGGGGAAGAGCTTGCCGGTGTCGAGGAAGATCACAGGCAGCGCCTTGTCGATGTCGGCGATCATGTGGAGCAGGATCGCGGACTCCGTACCGAAGGAGGAGACCAGCGCGATCCGGTCCTTGAAGCGCAAAGTGATCATCTCCTCGAGCACGCAGGGAGCCGAGGTCGTACTCAGACTATCGAGCATCAGTAGACATCCTTCCTGTAGCGGCCGGCGGCGACCAGCGCATCGAGGGCCGCCTGGCCGGTAACCGCATCCTCGCCATTGCCGAGGATGCGCATCAGCGTCGCGTCAACGTCGCGGGCCATGTGCTTGGCATCGCCGCAGAGGTAGAGCACGGCACCGGCGTCGAGTTTTTCACGGAGGCGCGCACGCTGTTCCCACAGCACGTGCTGCACGTAGCGCTTCTCGGGCTGGTCGCGGGAGGCCGCGAGGTCCAGCCGGCCGAGGACGCCCGCCTTCAGCCAGTCCTGAATCTCCAGCTGGTACAGGAAATCGTAGAGAAAATTGCGGAAACCGAAGACCAGCCACGTGTCGCGCGCAGCGCCGGCGGCCTCGATCTCCTGCAGGAACCCGCGATATGGGGCGACGCCGGTGCCGGCCCCGATCATCACGATGGGCCCGGACGCGGCGACGCGGAAATGCGGGTTCGGCTTGACGAACACCTTGAGGCTCTCGCCCGCGCGCCTGCGGTCCGCCATCAGGGTCGAGGACACGCCGAGGCGTTCCCGGCCGGCGGACTGGTAGGCCACCCGGGCGACCGTGAGATGCGCTTCCTCGCCGACCAGTTTTTGCGAGGAGGCGATCGAGTAGTAGCGGGGGGCGAGCGGGCGGAGCAGGGCGGTCAGTTTCTGGCCCTCGACCTGATGCGGAAAGGTTTCCAGCAGATCGATCAGCTGCCGCCCGGCCATGAATTCCGCGCGCTTTGCATCATCCGCCGCCAGGGCGGCCAACGCCTTGTCACCGGTCAGGGCGGCGAAATCGTGCAGCAGCTTGGGCGTGAGCGTGTTGAGGTCGTAGCGGGTCGAGAGGTCGGCGTGCAAAGCGGGGTCATCACCGAGGCCGGCCGCGCGCGCGATGGCGGCGACCAGCGCGGGGTCGTTCTCCGGCACGATGCCGAGCGCATCGCCCGGCTCGTAGGCGAGGCCGGAGCCCGCGAGCGACAGCTCCACATGGTAGGTCTCGCCCTGCGCGCGCTCCGAGGTCAGCTTGCCGTGGGCCGTGATCTCGGCGGTGAAGGGCGCGGATTTGGTGACGGCGCTGGTGACAGGCTTCTGGAAGTCGACATGGATGACGGAGCCGGCGGCAGGTGCGAGACGCTCCAGCAACTCGTCTGTCCAGGTTTTCGCGCCGGCCTCGTAGTCGAGGTCGAGATCAATACGCTCGGCGACGCGCTCGGCGCCGAGGGCCGCGAGCCTCGCGTCGACCTGCTTGCCGGTTTCGCAGAACTGCGCGTAGGAGGAATCCCCCAGCGCCAGCACGGCGAATTTCACGCCGTCCAGCCGGGGGGCCGCGTCGCCCATCAGGGCGCGGAAGAATGGCGCCGCTCGCTGCGGCGGCTCGCCGTCGCCCCAGGTCGAGACGATGGCGATGATGGTGCCGGCATCCTTCAGGGTCTGTACATCGGCGTCGCCCATATCCAGCACGCGCGCCGCGAAACCGCGTTTCTGCGCATCCTGCCTGGTTTTGGCGGCGAGCGCCTCGGCGTTGCCGGACTCGGTCGCATAAAGGACCAGCAATTTGGGCTTGGGGCCCGCGGCCGGCGCAGGCGCGGCGGCCTTGCCCTCGGCGGCGTCAAGCCCCGCCAGAAAGCCGGACAGCCAGGCGCGCTGCACGACGGAGGCGGCGCCGATCACCTGGTCGAGGGCCGCGATCTGCTCCGGCGCGAAGGGCGCCGACTGGGGAAGGGCGATGGTCTTTGACATGGGCAAAACCTAGGAGAGGGAAGGGGAGGTCGTCAGATGGGACGGCGGCAGGAAACCCAACACCGTGTTTCCACGATATCGGCAATGCGCCGGGCGGCTTCCGGCATGGCGATGCCCTCGGCCCGCCATTCGCGCCGCAGGGCCGCCACCTGTGCCACGCGCTCGGACCATTCGGCGCCGAAACAATGTTCGAGGTTTTTGCGGATGGCGCCGGCGAGCCCGGGGGCGGCGCCGTTGGTCGAGACGGTCAGCAGCAGGTCGCCGCGGCGGATTTCGGCGACCGAATGGAAGTCGCAGAACGGCGGCACGTCCTCGACATTGACCAGCACCTTGTTCGCACGCGCGAGGGTCGCAAGGCTTTCCGCCCGGGCGGGCTCGACATCGACGATCCAGAGCACGTGGATGGCCGCCAGGGCGCCTGCATCCGGCAGAGCGGGCCGGTGGCTGTCGCCGGCCTCGGCGAGGAGCTCGGGGGTGGGCGCGTCGGCGAACAGCAGAGCGTCGAGGGCACCCGCGGCGCGCAGCGAGCGCAGCCGCCGCAGTGCCAGCGCGCCGTTGCCGGCGACGGCAAGCTTGGTGGTTTTAGGGTCGAGCGCGATGGGAACCATGCCATGCAAGAAGATGATTTTTCCCCGAATATCAATATCGCCGGAAAAATAAGTCCTTTCTTCTTTGTGTCGGCCTCTGGAAAGAACAATTTCCCCATAACGCTAACGATATGGCAAAGCCTAAACCCCAATCATCCTATAGAGTTAGGCGCGCAGCTACGTCGCCCCGACCTGGAGCTCGCTGATCGCGAGCTCCATCACGAACACGGTCCCGTGCGGCCCGGTCTGTTCCAGCACCAGGTCGCCGCCATGCGCGCGGATCAGGTCGCGGGCGATGGCGAGGCCGAGGCCCGTGCCGCCGCGCCGGCCCGAGCCGGTGAACGGCTTGAACAGGTTGTCCTGCACGCGCAGCGGCAGCCCCGGCCCGTTATCGGCGACGCGCATGCGTGTCACGCCATTCAGCGATTCCACCGACAGCGTGATCCGGACGGCGCCCGCTTCGGCGGCGTTGCGCATCAGGTTGACCAGCACCCGATAGATCTGCGCCCGGTCGAGCGCCAGGATCAGGTTGTCCGGCACGTCGTTCTCGACCAGCACACCGTCGTCATCCGGCCGCACGACGAGGGCCGCCTCGTCGATCAGCTCGCTGAGTGCCACCGCCGTGCGCGTGATCGCGGGTGGGCCTTCGCGGGCGAAATCCACGGTCCGGCTGACCAGTTGCACCGCCCGCTCGACCGCGGGGATCAGCGTGCGGGCCGCGCGCTTGGCGACCGGGTCGGTGGTTTCCTGCAGGCGGTCGGCGACCAGCAGCGCCGAGCTCAGGATGTTGCGCAGGTCGTGGCTGATTTTCGCAACCGAGGTGCCGACGGCGGCAAGCCGCGCGTTGCGCCAGAGCGCGGCGCGCATTTCCTCCTGCAGCACCTTGAGCTCGCGCGCCGCCCCGGCGATCTCGTCGTCGCGCCTGGTCGCGAGCCAGCCGAGGTCGCTCTGCCCGGCATGCTCCGGGTCCTTGCGGAAGCCGACGATGCTGGAGGTCATGATCCGCATCGGGCGCACCAGCAGCCGGTCGAGGGCGGCGAACACCAGCAGCCCGGTGACCAGGGCAATGATCACCGAGAGGGCCGCGATATGCAGCGCGTAGGTGCGCAGATGCTGCGCGAGGCCGCCGCCGTCGATGATGATGTCGAGCTGCGCGTTGTTCTCGAGCGGGCTCGGCGCCATCACCTGCAGCCGCCGGGGGCCGAATCCCAGCACGATGCGGTCGGCGCGCCACATGCTGACCAGCAGGGTCTCGCCGCCGAGGTCGATGGTTCGGTCGGGCACGAGGTCGACGCCGCGCTCGAGCATCAGCGTCGTGCCGCCCGGCTGGATCAGCCGGACCGCCTCGCAATCGGCGAGCTGGAGCAATTGCTGCAGCGTCTGGTCATCGAGGCCGCCGTCGCGCATGGCGGCGGCGTAGGCGGCCAGGTGCGCCTGGCGGACATGCTCCCACAGGTAGGTTTCACGCTCGCGCCCGAGGCTCGGCATCAGGATGGCGACCTCGACCAGCAGAATGATGCTGACGGTCAGCCAGAGCACGCGCGCTGACAGGCTGCGGCCGAACAGCTCCAGGCGCTTGGGCTGGCGCACCCCCAGAATGCGGCGCGGCCACTTCATGGGGCGGGACAGAGCCCCGCGGCCGCCCGGCCGGCGGTGAACAAGGCGTCGAGGAACGCCCTGTCGGTGTTCAGCTTGGAGGTCAGCGGATGGCGCGCCAGGACCTCGTCGGCCGCGACGTCGACCAGACGGACATGGTCCGGCAGCCGCGCGAGCTCGGCCTCCAGCGGCGCCTGGAACGCGATCTCGTGCAGCCGGTGTACGATGTCGGCGGTGCTGCTCGGCACGCCCTTGCGCGCGCGTGGCTGGGCGCGGACCAGAACGAGGGTGCTAGGTGCCGGCTCCAGCAGCGGCCAGAGCGCGGGGTTGCAGGAATAGCCGCCATCCCAGTAGCTCCGCCCGTCGATCTCGACGGCGGGAAACATCATCGGGATGCAGGCCGAGGCGAGCAGCGCCTCGACGCTTAAGGCGGCGTTATCGAACACACGGGCCTGGCCGGTCTCAACGTCGGTCGCCGCCACGTAGAGCCGCGGCGCGCTCGCATCGCGGATGGCGTCGAGATCCAGCAGATCGCGCAGCAGCGGCTCCAGCGGGTTCTGCCCGAACGGGTTCAGCTGCCCGGGCGAGAACATGCGCAGCGCGTTGGTGATCCCGGCCCAGACCATCTCCTGGCCGCGCTCGAGCCCGCGGTCCCAGCCCCAGAGCCAGTCCATGGAGCCGTTGAGGCCGCCGAACACGTTGGCGTCCGCGACGCGGCGCCAGAGCCGGCCGATTTCGGCCCGCGCGCCCTTCGGCCCGTTATGCATGTAGCCCTGCACCGCCATGGCCGCGATCATCGCGCCCGAGGAGACACCGGAGACCGCGCCAACAGCGAGCCCGTCCTCGAACAGACGGTCCAGTACGCCCCAGGTGAAAGCCCCATGGGCGCCGCCGCCCTGCAAGGCGAGGACCGTTTCGACGCGAGTCGGCTGGGATCGCAGCATGGGCGCACGCTGCACAAGAGGGGAATGTATGGCAAGCAGGAAGGCGGGAAGCGCTTCTTTTTTGAAAAGAAGCAGCAAAAAATTCTGTTCCTCCAGGTCACGGGCGATGGCCTCGCCGACGCCCATGACCCAAAGTCATAAAGTTTTTTTGCTACTTTTTTGTTCACAAAAAGTAGCACTGTCTTTCCCTTGCCTTAAGGCAACCGATTGAGAAGACTAACCAATTTGCGCGTTCGCGGCCCAAACAGCGCCGGCGCGAAATACCCTCCCGCCGCCCGCTTGCCGGCCTCCGAGCGCGTCGGATACGGCAGCGTCAGCCCCGCCAGCGCGCGCAGTTTCATGCCCTGGGACAATGCGAGCGCGTACAGGCCGATCATTTCGCCCGCGTTCGGGCCGGTGATGCCGGCGCCGATCAGCCGGCCTTTCCGGTCCAGCACCAGGCGGGTCAGCCCGGCGGTGTTGCCTTCCGCGATCGCGCGGTCATTTTCCGCGAACGGGTGCTCGAGGATACGGGCCCCGTTCGGGTAGCCGACCTGCGCCAGTTCGGGCGAGGTGTAGACCACGCGCACCGGCGGCTCACTGGTGATGCGCGCCGGGATGCGGAAGGCGATCTGCTTCAGCACGACGCTCGCATGCGCGCTGGCGACATGGGTGAAGCGCTGCGGCCCTACATTCTTCGGGTCCGCGCAGTCGCCGACGGCGTAGACGTTCCAGCGCCCGGCGACGCGCAGCCGCCGGTCGGTGCGGATGCCGGCGCGGGTGGCGGCGACGCCGAGCCCGGTGACGTCGACCTCGCGGCCGGCGGCGAGCAGCAGGTCGCCGAAGGGGATTTTGAGGCCATCGGCGAGGATCAGCACGCGGCCTTCCATGCCGATCGCGCGCGCTGGTTCCAGCCGGACGCCGAGGGCGGCCAATGCCGCGCGGATCGGGGCGACGAGGGCGCGGGCCTCGCGCGGCAATAGCGTGCCGATGAGGGTGACCTCGGTGCCGAGCCGCGCGAAGGCTTCGGCCATTTCGCAGCCGACCGGTCCGGCGCCGAGGATGACGAGGGCGCGCGGGCGGGCGCGCAGGTCCCAGATGGTCTCGCTGGTGAGGTAGTCCGTGCCCTGGCAGAAGGCCGGCACGCGGGGCCGGCTGCCGGTCGCGAGCACCACCCGGCGCGGCCGGATCACGCGGTCGTCGACGGCGATGCTGTTATCGGCGCGCAGCCTGGCGCTGCCGGTGATCACGGTGCAGCCGAGGCCGGTGTAGCGCTCGACGGAATCCACCGGCGCGATCTGCGCGATGGCGGCCTTGATCCGGGTTTTGGCGGTGTACCAGTCGGCCCCCTGACGCACCGCCTGCAGCAGCGCTTTGCTCGGGATGCAGCCGGTATTGAGGCATTCGCCACCCATCTCGCCGCGCTCGATCAACGCGACCGAGAGGCCGAGCCGCGCGGCGCCGTAGGCGACCGAAAGGCCCGCGGCGCCGGCGCCGACGACAGCCACGTCGAACGCCGCGCTCAAACGCGCTTGGCCGCCTGTACCCGGCTTTGCCACTGGCGCCAGAGCGCCGGCAGCAGGGCGAGTGCCGCGAGGGCGAGCAGCGGGACCAGAATGTCAGGGCGCAGCAGCATCATCGCACTCGGCCGCTCACCGGCGGCCAGCGTGGCGCCGAGCCCGGCACCGACGGCGTTCAGGACGAGGCTCGTCGGCACCATGCCGATGAAGGTGGCGGCCGCGTAGGGGGCGAGCCGCATGCCGATGAGGGCGGGGGCGAGGTTGACCAGCCAGAAGGGAAACAGCGGCATCAGCCGCAGGGCGAGCAGGTAGCTGAACCCGTCGCGCTCCAGCCCCGGCCGCAGCCGGCTGATGGCGCACGCGAAGCGCCGTTCGCAGAACGGGGCGAGCAACCCGCGCGCCAGCAGGAACAGGCCGACGGCGCCGAGGCTCGCGCCCAGCACGGTCAGCACGCTGCCGAACCAGGTGCCGAACAGCAGGCCGCAGAGCAGGCTCAGCCACAGCCCGACCGGGAGCGACAGGGCGACCGCGGCCGCGTAGATCGCGACGAAGGCGAAGGGGGCGGCGAGCGGATGCCGGACGACCAGGGCCGTCCACATCGCGCGATGCGCCACCAGCGATGGCCAGTAGAGCGCCTGGACGGCGCCGGTGCGCCACGCCAGCGCGCATAGTCCGAACACCACGGCCAGTCCCGCCAGCCGCAGCGCGGTCGTTTGCCTCCCGCTCATCATAGACTCCTTGCCGGGGATGTCTTAGCGGCGGCAATGTATCCCGTCCCTGCAAAGTCTCGTGATCACCCGCGCTCGATCGCCACATTGACGCACCCCCCTGTTCCCTCCTATAGCGCAGCCTCTCGGGAGCTGAACCGGCGACGGTTCGGCGCGCCCCTATTTTTTGACCGTCTTTTATGTTCCCGGAGTGCATGTCGTGAAACGGACCTACCAACCTTCCAAACTCGTCCGCAAGCGCCGGCATGGCTTTCGCGCCCGCATGGCAACCGTCGGCGGCCGTAAGGTGATCGCCAACCGCCGTGCCAAAGGCCGCGCCAAACTCTCCGCCTGAGGACCGCGCCGCCGCGCGCCGGAGACAATCCGCCATGGCCGCAAACGCTCCGCCTGAACACCTGAAACGCCGTGCCGAGTTTTTGCGGCTGGCGTCGCGCGGGGCGAAAATCGTGCGGCCGGGCTTCGTCATGCAGATGTGCACGAGCGACACGCCGGCAGCCCTACGGGTGGGCTATACCGCGACCAAAAAGCTCGGCAACGCGGTCGCCCGCAACCGCGCCCGCCGCCGCCTGAAAGAAGCAGCGCGTCTCACGCTGGCGGGGCGCCAACTCCCTGGCGTCGAACTCGTGCTGATCTGCCGCCAGGAGACCGCGGCGCTGCCGTTCGCTCAGTTGCGCGCGCAGCTGGAGACGGCTCTGGGCGAGGGCCTGCGCGCCAGAAAGTCAGCGTCGCGATGAGTGCGGCGGCAAAAACCATTTCCGGCGCGATCCGCGTATATGAGCTCACCCTGCGGCCCGTGATCGGCGCCAATTGCCGGTTTTATCCCTCCTGCAGCGCCTACGCCCGCGGCGCGCTCGCCACTCACGGCGCGCGCCGTGGCAGCGTGCTCGCCGCCCGACGCGTGCTGCGCTGCCACCCCTGGCATCCCGGCGGCTATGATCCGGTGCCGCCCCCTTTGAAGGAAGACTGAGGCCTCATGGACCAGAAACGACTGATGCTCGCGATCGCGCTGTCCCTCGGCATCATGCTGGTGTCCCAGTTCGTCTTCAGCAAATACCTGCCGCACCCTGCCCCCGGGCCGTCGCAGACGGTGTCGCAGGCGCAGCAGGCGGCCGGCACGCCGCAGGCCGCGCTCGATGCCGGCGCACCGGCAACCGGCGCGCCCGCCCCCAAAGCCGGCCCGACGCTCGCGATCGACGCGCCCAAAATGTCCGGCAGCGTGGCGCTGACCGGCGGGCTGTTCGATGATGTCGTGCTGAAGGACTACCGAGAGACCATCGCCAGGGACTCGCCCCTGGTGCAGATCATGGGCCCGGTCGGCGGCCCCAAGCCCTCCTACGCGCAGTTCGGCTGGACGCCCGTCGGCAACATCAAGGTGCCGGACAACGCGACGGTGTGGAGCGCCTCCGCACCCGCGCTCAGCCCTGCCCAGCCGGTGACGCTGAGCTGGGACAACGGCGCCGGTCTCACCTTCCAGCTGCTGCTCAGCGTCGATGACAACTACATGTTCGCCGTCCGCCAGCAGGTCGTGAACCATACCGGCCAGCCCGTCACCCTGTTTCCCTGGTCGCGGATCGTGCGCGACTACAAGCCGGTCGAGCAGTCATCCTATGTACTGTTCGACGGCCCGCTCGGCGTGTTCAACGGGACCCTGAAACAGGAGGGCTACGGCACGCTGAAATCCGACGGCAAGAACGCGCCCGGCGGTGTCGCCTATACCGAGACCAGCCAGGGCGGCTGGATCGGCATCACCGACAAATACTGGCTGACCGCCCTCGCCCCCGCGCAATCGGCTAATCTCACCGGCTCGATGACCTACGGCACGGTCGCCGACGGCGACGGCTCGGCCTACCAGACCTCCTTCATCACCGCCGCCCCCATGAGTGTGGCCGCCGGCGCGACCGGCTCGTTCGAGAGCCACCTGTTCACCGGCGCCAAGGTCGTGAAAACGCTGGACATGTACCAGCGCGACCTCGGCATCCCGAATTTCTACAAGGCGGTCGATTTCGGGCACCTCTATTTCATCACCAAGCCGATCTTCTTCGCGCTCGACTGGTTGAACGGCGTGCTCGGCAATTTCGGCCTCGCCATCATGGCCTTCACCGTCGGCATCAAGCTGCTGTTCTTCCCGCTCGCCAGCTACTCCTACCGTTCGATGGGCAAGATGAAGGTCCTGCAGCCGAAAATCGCCGCCATCCGCGAGCGCACAAAGGATGACAACGTCAAGCAGCAGCAGGAGATCATGGCGCTCTACAAGAGCGAGAAGATCAACCCGGCCTCGGGCTGCCTGCCGATGCTCGTGCAGATCCCCGTGTTCTTCTGCCTGTATAAGGTCATCTTCATCACGATCGAGATGCGCCAGGCGCCGTTCTTCGGCTGGATCCACGACCTTTCGGCCCCCGATCCAACGAACCTGTTCAACCTGTTCGGCCTGATCCCCTTCGACCCCACGGTCATTAACCCGATCCTGCATATCGGCGGGCTGCCGATCATCATGGGCTTCACCATGTTCCTGCAGCAGCGCCTGAACCCGGCGCCCCCCGACCCCGTGCAGGCGCGCATGTTCCAGTTCATGCCGATCATCTTCACCTTCGTCCTCGCGCGCTCGCCGGCCGGCCTCGTGCTCTACTGGGCCTGGAACAACCTTCTTTCGGTAGGACAACAATGGCTGATCATGCGCCAGGCACAGAAAACGGCACCGAGCACGGCGCTGGCGAAGGCCAAGGGCTAGCTTTTGCAGCCGACGCGTTAACGCCCGCGCAGATCGAGGCTGGCCGGAAACTGTTTGCCGGCCAGTGCGACTTCTTCTACGCCGCCCAGGCGCTCGAACATCTGCCGGAGCCGCGCGGCACCGAAATAGCGTTCGCCGGCCGCTCCAACGTCGGCAAATCCTCGCTGCTGAACGCGCTCACCGGGCGCAAGGCACTGGCCCGCGTCTCGCACCAGCCAGGCCGTACCCGCCAGCTCAACTTCTTCCAGTTGGAAGCCGCCCCGCTCGTGCTCGTGGACATGCCCGGCTACGGCTACGCCGAGGCGCCGAAATCCATCAAGCGCGACTGGCAGGGGCTGATGCTCGACTACCTGCGCGGCCGCCCCAACCTGCGCCGCGTGCTGCTGCTACTGGACGCGCGCGTGGAGATAAAGAACGCCGACAACACGGTGATGGAACTGCTCGACCAGGCCGCCGTGGTCTACCAGATCGTGCTGACCAAGGCCGACAGCGTGAAGGCGGCGGCGCTGGCGGCAAAGCAAGCGGAAGTCATCGCACTGGCGGCGCAGCATCCGGCGGCGGTGCCGCATGTACTGACGACGTCCAGTCATTCCGGCTTGGGGATGGATGAGTTGAGGGCTGAGATCGCTAGGCAAGTTTAAGGAAGCACTACTTTTTGTGAACAAAAAGTAGCAAAAAAACTTTGGGACTTTTGGTCAGGGGCTGTTACGGCGCCAAAGCCCATGGCCCGGCGTCATTAGCGTTTTTTGCTGCGGTTTTGAAAGAGGCGCTAGCCTTCACGATCCTCCAGCCTGTACCCGATCCCAGGCTCCGTCGTGATCAGCGCGGCAAACTCCTCCCCCAGCTTGCGCCGCACCTGCCCGATATACACCCGCAGATACGCCACATCCTCCGTATGCGCCGGGCCCCAGATCGCGGTGAGGATCTGCCGGTGGGTCAGCACCCGGCCGCGGTTGCGCGCCAGCAACAGCAACAGCGCGTGTTCGCGCCTGGTGAGACCCAGCACCTCGCCGTGCAGCGTCACCCGGTGCGACAGCGCATCGATCGTCAGCCCGCCAACGCTGAGCGGCTTGTCTGCGTTGTCCTGGCGCAGCCGGTGGCGCAGGGCGGTGCGGATGCGCGCCAGCAGCTCGCCAAGGCCGAACGGCTTTTCCACATAGTCATCGGCCCCCGCGTCCAGTGCCGCGATTTTCTCCGCCTCCCGGTCGCGCGCCGAGAGGATGATGATCGGCACGTCCGAAAAGGCGCGAAGTTTCGCCAGCACCTCGTGGCCGTCGATGTCCGGCAGGCCGAGGTCGAGCAGGATCGCATCCGGCGCGCGCGCGGCCGCGAGGCGCAACGCCTCGTCGCCGCGCTCGGCCCGCAGCGTGTCGTAGCCGGAGGCCGCGAGGGCGGGGGCGAGGAACCGGTGGATCTGCGGCTCGTCGTCCACGATCAGGATGGTGCCCATGCTCACCCTCATGCCGCGGGCAATTCTATGGTTATCACGGTGCCCGGCAGCCCGTCGGCCGGCAGGTCCAGGCGCGGGCTCTGCGCGCTGATCCGCCCGCCCATCGCCTCGGTGAAGGCTTTGGCGATCGCAAGGCCAAGCCCGGTGCCCGGCGCGACGCGGTCGCCGCGGGTCGCGCGGAAAAAACTGTCGAACACATGGGCGACCTCGGCCGCTGGGATGCCCACCCCCTCATCGGCGACGCGCAGCGCCACCTGGCTGCCCGCGCGCATCGCCGCGACCGAAATCCGGCTGCCCTCGGGCGCATATTTCACCGCATTGTCCAGCACGTTCACCAGCACCTGCTCGAGCAGCGAGGGGTCCGCCAGCACGTAGGCCGCGGCGTCAGTGATGTTCACGCCGGCATACATCGCCCCGGCGACGCGCGAGATCGCCGCCTCGACGACATCCCCGAGGCGCAGCCGGGCCCGCTTGGCGACGATCTCGCCGGTCTCGACCCGCGCCATCTCCATGATATTGGCGAGGAACTTCGTCATCCGCTCGGTATCCTGGGCGATGCTCGCCAGCAGATCCGCCTGCGTCGCGGCATCGAGCGCGCCGCCCGCGCGCGCCAGCGTCTCCGCCGCCCCGCGGATGGCGGTGAGCGGCGTGCGCAGGTCGTGGCTGAGCGAGGAGAGCAAAGCGGTGCGCAGCTTCTGGCTATCCGCCTGCGCCTCGGTCTGCGCGGTCTGCGTCGTCAGGCGCACGCGCTCCAGCGCCATTGCGGCCTGGTCGGCGAGCGTGTTCAGCGTCTGCACCAGCGGCGCCAGCGGCGGGTTTTTCGGCCGCGCCCCGAGCACGCCGATCGCCTTGCCGTCCGCCCGCAGCGGCAAAAACCGCCAGGGCACGTTCGGCAGGGTCTGCGTGCCCGCCCCGGTCTCGATGTTGTTGCGGAACGCCCATTCCGCCGCCGCCAGGGCGGCGTCATCCAGCGTCGTGCCGACCGGGATCGCGGCGCCCGGCTCCAGGCCGATGGCGCCCGCGACCATCACGATCCCCGCCGTCGTCATCCCCGCCGCTTCCTCGGCCGTGTCGCGCAGCAGGTCGCTCAAGGTCGCGGCGCGCGAGAACCGCTGGCCGAACAGCGAGATGCGCCGCAGCGCCTCGATCCGCGCGGTCGCCGCCTCCGCCTCCAGCCGCACCTTGCCGGCAAGGCTCCCGGTGATGACGCCGACGGCAAGGAACACGGCGAGCGTCACCACCTCCTGCGGGTCGCTCACCGTGAAGGTGTAAAGCGGCGGCAGGAAGAAAAAATCCCAGGCGAGAAAGCCAACGCCCGCACTGGCAAGCCCGACGAGCCTACCATACCGGCTCGCGGCACCGGCGATGATCGCGGTGTAGATCAGCCCCATCGCCGCCTGCGGCAACGCGCTGCCCAGCATCGCGCCCGCCAGCGTCGCCAGGCCGAGGATCGCGCTGCTCAGCGCGTAGGGCGCCCAGACGCGGCCCGGCCGCGGCGGCGCCACGCGGATCACGGGTGCGGCCGGCAGCGGCACGAAATGCAGCGTGAAGGCGGTCGCCTTATGCGTCAGCACCTCGGAGAAACTCCGCCGCCCGAACCGCCACCACCAGCGCCGCACCGCCCCGCGCCCGACGACGATATGCGTGACGTTCTGCGCCGTCGCGTAGTCCAGCACCGCCGCGAACATATCCGACCCACTCACCGTCGTCACCGTGCCGCCGAGCTGCACCGCGAGATCGAGCGCTGTCTGGACATGCGCGTTGTCATCCGCGCGCTCGACATGAAACGCCACCATCGGCGCGCGCAGCGCATCCGCGAGCCGGGCCGCATGCCGCACCACGTTCTCCGATGACGCATCCGGGCCGATCAACGCCAGCACCCGCTCGGCAACCGGCCACGGCCCCGCAATGGCGCGCGCGCGCATGTAGCTGGTGACGTCCCGGTCGACCCGCTGCGCCACCCGCCGCAGCGCCATCTCCCGCAGCGCGCCGAGATTACCCTCGCGGAAAAACCCGTTCAGCGCCCGCCCCGCCACATCCGGCCGGTAAATTCTCCCCTCCGTCAGCCGCGTCCGCAGCTCCGCCGGCGGCAGATCCACAAGCTCGATATCATCGGCCATGTCGAGCACGGTATCGGGCACCGTCTCGGCCACCCGCACGCCCGTGATCCGCGCCACCGGATCGTTCAAACTCTCCAGATGCTGCACATTCACCGTCGTCCAGACATCGATGCCAGCCTCGAGAACGTCCTGCACGTCCTGCCACCGCTTGGCGTGCCGCAAGCCCGGCGCGTTGGTGTGCGCGAGCTCGTCGATCAACAGCAAAGCCGGCCGCCGCGCCAGGGCGGCATCCAGGTCGAACTCCTCGAGCACCTGCCCGCGATACGGCACCTGCAACCGGGGCAAAACCTCAAGCGGCCCGATCTCCTCGATCGTCCCCGCCCGCCCATGCGTCTCGATCAGCCCCGCCACGACATCAACACCCGCCTCACGCTTGAGGTTGGCCGCGACCAGCATCTCCCACGTCTTGCCGACACCCGGCGCTGCGCCGAGGAAAATCTTCAGCCGGCCGAGCGTGCCGCGCTGCACGCTCGCCAGCAGGGCATCGGGGTCGGGGCGCTGGACGTCGTTCACGTCAGGCCAGGGGGCGCTGCCCCGCCGCGCCACAGGCGCGCCGGTAACATTATGAGGCGGCCGTTCGGGTCTCCCCCACCCCAGACCAAACGTTCAGGATGGCAAAGGCTCCGCCTTTGCTGGGCAGGCAAGGGGGGCAATGCCCCCCTTGCCGTCCTTAACAATGTCCGCATCCCGGCACTATGCGGCGCCGGCGCGATCCAGGGCAAGGTTCAGTTGCAGCACGTTGACGTGGTCGGTGCCGACGATCCCGAGCACGGCGTGGTGGGCCAGGTGGTTGACCAGGGCGATGACCATGGCGGCGGGCAGTTTGCGTGCGGCGGCGATGGCGGGCGCCTGGCGGCGCGCGTTTTCGAGCGAGATGTCCGGGTCGATGCCTGAGCCCGAGGCGGTGACGGCATCGGCGGGCACGGGGCCGGGCCCGTAGGCTTTGCGGTAGGCGGCGACGCGCTGCTGGATGGTGGCGAGCAGGGCGGCGCTGGTGGCGGCGAGGTTGCTGGCGCCGGATTCGCTGGCGTCATAGGGCGTGGCGATGCTGTTGCCCTTGGCGTCGGTACCGGCGAGGGCCGAGGGGCGCGGCTGAAAATATCTGGCGGAGGTAAAATTCTGGCCGATCAAGGCGGAGCCCGCGATCTGGCCGTTGACCGTGAGGAGGCTGCCGTTGGCCTGGAAAGGCAGGGCGACCTGCATCACGCCGGTGAACGCTTCGGGCATGATGAAGCCGGTGAAAATGGTGAAGAGGATGACCAGCGAGAGGGCCGGCCTGAGTTCCCTGAGGATGTACATGTTCGTGGTCCCGTCATGCAAAAATGTGAAAGACGCCGAGCAGCATGTCGATCGCCTTGATCCCCGCGAAGGGCGCGATGATGCCGCCGAGGCCATAGACCAGCAGGTTGCGCCGCAGCAGGGCGGCAGCGCCGATCGCGCGGAACTTCACGCCGCGCAGAGCGAGCGGCACCAGCACGACGATGATCAGCGCGTTGAAGATGACGGCGGAAAGGATTGCACTTTCCGGCGTGTGCAGCTGCATGATGTTGAGGGCGCCGAGCTGCGGGTAGGTCGCGATGAAAATCGCCGGTAGGATCGCGAAATATTTCGAGATGTCGTTGGCGATCGAGAAGGTGGTGAGCGCGCCGCGGGTGATCAGCAATTGCTTGCCGATCTCGACGATCTCGATCAGTTTCGTCGGGTCGCTGTCGAGATCGACCATGTTGCCGGCCTCGCGCGCGGCCTGTGTGCCGGTCTGCATCGCGACACCGACATCGGCCTGCGCCAGTGCCGGCGCATCGTTCGTGCCGTCCCCGCACATCGCGACCAGCCGGCCTTCGGCCTGCATCTTGCGGATATAGTCGAGCTTGTTCTGCGGTGTCGCCTCCGCGATGAACTCATCGACGCCGGCCTCGGCCGCGATGGCGGCGGCGGTGATGCGGTTGTCGCCGGTCACCATCACCGTGCGGATGCCCATGTTGCGCAGGGCGGCGAAGCGCTCCTTGATGCCGGGCTTCACGATGTCCTTGAGCTCGATGGCGCCGAGCAGCCGGCCGTTGGCGGTGACCGCGAGCGGCGTCGAGCCGGCGCGGCTGATGCGCGAGACCGCGTCCGTGAAGGCCGCGTCACCGCTGATCCCGAGCGATTTCAGCACGGAATCCACGGCACCCTTGCGATAGGCGCGCTCGGCGAGATCGACGCCCGACATCCGCGTGTTGGCGGTGAACGGAATGATCGCGGCGGTGGCGGGCATTTCCGGAATGTAGTTGAACCGCTCGCGCGCCAGCGAAAGGATCGAGCGGCCTTCGGGCGTATCATCGCCCATGCTCGACACGGCGGCCGCTTCGGCGAGCGCGCGCTCGGAGACGCCCTGGACCGGGTAGAAGGCCGACGCCATGCGGTTGCCGAACGTGATCGTGCCGGTTTTATCCAGCAGCAGCGCGTCGACATCGCCGGCGGCCTCGACCGCGCGGCCCGAGGTCGCGACGACGTTGAAGCGCACCAGGCGGTCCATGCCCGCGATGCCGATGGCCGATAACAGCCCGCCGATCGTCGTCGGGATCAGGCAGACGAGCAAGGCGGCGAGCACGGGGATCGAGAATTTCGTGCCCGAGTAGCTGCCGAATCCGACCAGGGTGACGACCGCGATGAGGAAGATCATCGTGAGCCCGGCCAACAGGATGTTAAGCGCGATCTCGTTCGGCGTCTTGCGGCGCTCCGCACCTTCGACGAGCGCGATCATGCGGTCGAGGAAGGTCGCACCGGCATCCGCGGTGATGCGCACGATCAGCCAGTCGGACACCACGAGCGTGCCGCCGGTGACGGCGGAGCGATCGCCGCCCGCCTCGCGGACGACGGGGGCGGACTCGCCCGTGATCGCACTCTCGTTGACGCTCGCGACCCCCTCGATGATCTCGCCGTCGGAGGGCATCAGGTCCCCGGCTTCGACGAGCACGATATCGCCCTTGCGCAGGTCCGTGGCCGCGACGGTGCTGGTCCGGGTCCGGTTGCGCGCATCGCCGAGGCGCTTTGCCATGGTCCCGGTGCGCGCGCGCTTCAGGCTTTCCGCCCGCGCCCGGCCGCGCCCCTCGGCGACGGCTTCAGCAAAGGTCGCAAACAGCACCGTCAGCCATAGCCAGACCGCGATGGTGAGCGGAAATGCGCCACCCTTGCCGGTGACCACATCCTCGATGCCAACGACCGTGACCAGAACGGCGACGATTTCGGTGACGAAAATCACCGGATTGCGCAGCAGCGTGACGGGGTTGAGTTTTACGAAGGAGTCCAGCGTCGCGCGCTGCAGGATCGAGCGATCGAACAGCGAAATCACGTCGGCATTTGCGGTTGTCATTGTCAGCATACCTTCAGAAGGTTTTGCCGGCGGCGAGCAGATAGTGCTCGGCCAGCGGGCCCAGTGTATCGGCGGGCAGGAACTGCAGGCCGCCGAGGATGATGATCACGCCGACCAGAAGCCCGATGAAGAGCGGCCCGTCCGTGGGGAACGTGCCTGTGCCCGCCGACAGTTTCGGCTTGGCGGCGAGCGAGCCCGCGATCGCGAGCACCGGGATCATGAAGGCGAAGCGCCCGAACAGCATGGCCGCCCCCAGCCCGAAATCGAGCAGCGGCGTGTCGGCGGAAACACCGGCCATGGCGCTGCCGTTATTCTCGGTCGCGGACGTCCAGGCGTAGAGCATCTCGCTCAACCCGTGCGGCCCGGCATTGGCGAGCGAGGCGAGGCCGGTCTTCGTCATGAGCGAGAAGCCCGCACCGGCCAGGATGAAGAGTGTTAGGATCAGCACGCCCAACATCGCGAGCTTGACCTCTTTGGCCTGCACCTTCTTGCCGAGATATTCGGGCGTTCGTCCGACCATCAGCCCGGCGACGAACACCGAAAGCAGGGCGAACACGATGATCGTGTAAAAACCCGAGCCCACGCCGCCAGGCGTGACCTCGCCGAGCTGCATTAGGAAGAGCGGGATGGCGCCGCCGAGCGGTGTGTAGCTGTCAGTAAAACTATCGACCGCACCGGTGGACGTACCGGTCGCCGACACGTTGAAGGTCGTCGAGGCCGGGATGCCAAAGCGCATCTCCTTGCCCTCCCAGTTGCCCTGGTGCTCGACACCCGCCTGCGTCTGCAGCGGGTTGCCGGCGGCTTCCGCCGCATAGGTCCCGACACAGCCGAGGATGAGGATGAGCGCCATCGCCGCCATCAGTGCGCGGCCCTGCTTGCGGTCCTTCAGCATGTGGCCGAAGGCGATCGGCAGGCCAAAGCCGATGACGATGTCCAGCCAGTTTTCCAGGAGGTTTGTCCAGGCATTGGGGTTTTCGAACGGATGCGCGGAATTGGCATTGAAAAACCCGCCGCCATTCGTGCCGAATTCCTTGATCGCTTCCTGAAACGCGACGGGGCCGATCGCGATCGTCTGCGATCCGGCATCGAGCGTATGGGCGGTGACGAAGCCGCCAAAGGTCTGCGGCGAGCCCGCGATCACCAGCAGCGTGCCGGCGATGATCGTGACGGGCAGCAGCAGGTAGAGCGAGATGCGCGTGAGGTCGACATAGAAATTGCCGATCGAGGCGAGGCCGCCCGCGCAGAAGGCGCGCATCACGGCGGCGGCGGCGGCAATGCCGGCGGCGGCTGAGACGAACATGTGCACGACCAGGCCGAACACCTGCGCGCCGTCCGAGATCTGCGATTCCGGTGCGTAGGCCTGCCAGTTCGTGTTCGTCGCGAAACTGGCCGCGGTGTTGAACGCAAGCCGCGGCGACATGCCGGCGATATGCTGCGGGTTCATCGGCAGATAATATTGCAGGCGCAAAATTGCGTAGAGCAGCAGGAAGTGGATGACGCTCAGCAATAACAGCGCGATCGCATAGTCCTGCCAGCGCATCGCGCGCGCGGGATCGACCCCGGCGAGTTTGTAAAAACCCGTCTCGAGTGGCCCGAGAAACTGCACGCGGCCCTCGAATATCGCCGCCATGTAGCGGCCCATGGGGAACGCGCAGCCGAGCACCAGCACGAACACCAGTGCGATGTAGAGCAAACCCTGCATTGTCATTTTGGGGGAGCCTTTAAAAATCTTCAGGGCGCAGCATGGCCCAGAGCAGGTACACGAGCAGACCGGCGGATACGGCACCGCCCAGGATCAGGTCGAACATGCTACACGGCCTCGCAGGCCGGAACGTAGAGACATAACGCGACGAAAATCGCGAGGCCGAACACGATGGCCGTTAGATCACCCATGGAAACCACCCTTTCATGGGGTGGTGTCTGCGCGCTTTGGCGTAAAGCCACGAGACGGAATTGGCGGCACAAGCGTAAGGATAGTGTAAAGAAACCGACAGACCACCAGTCCTCGGGAGCAAAGTTCTTTGCTTCTCTTGTTGACAAAAGAAGCGCTTGCTTGTCCTTAAATGCCCACCTGGTCTCTAAACCGATAATACCATGAGCCAAGTACGGTTAACGGCACCCTAAGCGCCTTACCGCCCGGGAACGGATAGTACGGCAGCCGGGCGAACACGTCGAACCGCTCTGCCGTGCCGGCAACGGCTTCGGCCAGCAGGCGCCCGAGCAGGTGGGTCGTGGTGACACCGTGGCCGCTATCGCCGTGCGAGAAGTAGACGGTCGGCGAGATCCGGCCGACATGCGGAAAGCGCGTCAGCGTGAGGGCGAAATTGCCGCTCCAGGCGTAGTCGATCCGCGCGTCGCGCAACTCGGGGAAGGTTTTCAGCATCGCGGGCATGATTTTCGCGCGGATGCTGGCCGGATCCTGCCCGCCATAGACGATCCCGCCGCCATAGAGCAGCCGGTGATCCGCCGTACGGCGGAAATAGTCGAGCACGTAGTTGCAGTCCTCGACACACACGTTGGACGGCAGCAGCCTCGCCGCGGTCTCGCCGAGCGGCTCGGTCGCCAGCACCTGGGTCGAGACCGGCATGATCTTGGTCCCGATCTCGGGCAGCAGGTCGCCGAGATAGGCGTTGCCGCAGACCAGCACGTATTTGGCCCGCACCTCGCCCTGGGCGGTTTTCACCACAGGGGCCTGGCCTGCATCGACCGCGACCACCCGCGCGTTCTCAAAAATGCGCCCGCCGAGCGATTCAAACGCCGCCGCCTCGCCTTGCACGAGGTTGAGCGGATGCAGATGGCCGCCGCGATGGTCGATCAGCCCGCCGACATAGCGCTGCGTGCGGACATGGCCGTGCAGTTGCGCGCCATCGACCAGTTCGAGTGCCGTATGGCCATGCTCGGCCCAGATTTTTTTGTGGTGCTCCAGCCCCTGCATCTGCTTATGCGTGATCGCGGCGAACAGCCCGCCGGGGACCAGGTCGCAATCAATGTTATAGGTCGCGATGCGCTCGCGGATGATGTCGCCGCCTTCCAGCGCCATCGCGCCGATCTGGCGGCCGGCATCGACGCCGTAGCGCGCGGTGATGACGTCGAGGTCGCGCGAGTAGCCATTGACGATCTGGCCGCCATTGCGCCCGGAGGCGCCGAAGCCGACGCGCACGGCTTCCAGCACGATGACCGAGAACCCGCGTTCGGCGAGGGTGAGGGCGGCCGAGATGCCGGAGAACCCGGCGCCGATGACGCAGACATCCGCGATCTCGGTGCCCTGCAGCGGGGGCCGGGCGTCCTGCCGGTGCGCGGTGGCCGCGTAGTAGGAGGGGGCGTGGCCGCTCATGCGCGGGAGGGTCCCAGCAACGCCACGCCGAAGGCGGCACCGAGCACGGTCATGGTGATCACCATCAGGCGGATGCGGTAGGCCTCGCCGCGGGCCTCGGCGATGACCTCGACCTGCATGTTCTGCTCGGCTTTGGCGATTCTGGCCGGCAGCGGGCCGCTTCCTTTGGTGACGATGGCGGCCGTATCGTCGTCCACGTCATCCGCCAAGGCCGCGATGGCAGCGGTTTGCGCGGCCGGTGTCGAGGCGGCGAGCACGGCATTGAGCGCCGCCTGCTGGTGCTGCTCGTCGATCACGGGTGCGGGGATGGAAAAGCTTGCAAACGTGCCGATCAGGCCGGGGAGCAGAAAGCAGGTCAGCAGAAAGCCGATGCGTGAGATGGAGATTTTGCCCATGCCGGGGAATTGGCCGGTTTGTCCGCTTTGTCAAATGAACGCTGCGGCGGCGTCCGCCTTGGGAACATAAAAAACCAGCCGGACCCAAGGCCCGGCCGGTTTCCAAGACCAGGGGCTTTAGCGAGCGGCTTCGAAGCGACGCAGCATTTTGGCGACCAGCACGCCGCCGCCCAGGGTTATGAAGGCCGGGAGGCCGGCGGCCAGCATCGGCGCGGGCGCACCATGCGTCGTCGTCGGGCAAGGCGGGTTCGTCACCGGCGGGCAGATGATGGGGGGCAGCTTGACGATCGGAAGCGTGAACGACGCCAGGTGGATGGTCGGCAGCGAGAACGATGGGATCGAGAGCAACGAAAGCAGAGAGCCCAGCGGACTGGCGAAGGCCGGCATGCCGATCATCGCGAGAGACACAGACATAAGCGCGGTCTTGGTATAGATATTCACGACAAAAGCCCCAGTTTGTTTCTTTTTACATACTATAATGATTTATTATTTAGTCAACATTCGTTGAGCATGCGGGTTGAAAGTTAATGTTTCACGTTTTAGTGAAATATCTTGCTTTTCATGTCGGCGAAATAAAACCTGCGCCGATGCCTTTAAATTCATTGCTCGCGCCGTTGGTGCGCCAAGCCACATCAACGTAAAATCTGTGTGTTGATATTCACGGCGAGCCCTTTTGTTTTTGAGATATACCAAGGATCACAGTGGAAATACGCGGTTATCGAGCGAGGATGCGGAGCGGTATTGAGGCGATTTGAGCAGGTTTTGCGCGGGCGGCCGCCGGCGGTCGAGGCATGGGGCTGGGCCCTTGTTTTGGCCGCGCTCGCCTACGCGGCGAACGTCATCGGCGGCGCGCATGCGGCAAACCCGCTAACGCCGACCGCCATGACGAACAGCATTTTCGCCGCCGGCGCGTTCAACCTCGCCGCCTGGATCATGCTGTTCCAGCGCGCGCCGCACCTGCTCGGGCACCGGCCGGCATCATTGAGGCTGATCGTCGCCATGCTGGCCCTCGGGCTGTTCTGCGCGCTGCCGGCGCCGCCGGTCGTGCCCCTCGTCCTCGCCATCATGGGCCTCGCTCTGTTCCGCCAGCCGGACCTCACGCGCGCCGGGCGGGATGCGGGCTGGCTCCTGCTTGCGCTGGCGGGAAGTCTCGGCGCCCCCTTCCTCCGGCCGCTGCATGCCATGGTCGCGCGGATCGATGCGGCGATCGTGGTGGCGGCCATGCGCCTCGGCGGCACGACCGTGGCGCTCCAGGGCAACCTCATCATCGGCAAAACCTCAGCCATCGAGGTGCTGACCGCCTGCGCATCCTCAGCCCCGCTCGCCGGTGTCATCCTCGCTTTTGTCATGGTGGTGATCTATCTGCGCGGCCGGCTCGACCGCGCCGACGCACCCTGGCTCGCCGCGTCGCTTGCGATCAGCATCGTGCTGACCGAAATTCGCCTCTCGCTCATGGTGCCGAGCTCGGCTGCGTGGGACTGGTGGCATAACGGGCCGGGCAACACGATCTACGAGCTCGTCGCCCTGGTCTTCGCGACGCTCTTTCCGGTGATCGCGGCCCTGCGCAACCGGGCCCGGCCGGTGCTGGCGGCGCAGGCGTGAGCGTCCTCACGCCGTTGCGCGTCCTCATTCTGCTCCTTGGCCTGCTCAGCCTGCATACCCATGCCGCCTGGTTCCGCCTGCAGCACAAGGCGGTCGACCCGGTCCCTGTCCTGGTCGCCGGCCTCGCCGCCCTCGGCTTGCAAGTCCAGCCGCCGGACGGGCAGGGGTTTGTCGCCGCCACGTCCCCGGGCTGTCCGGCGCCGCTCGTCGCCGGGCTGTTCGCGATTGATGGCGGGGAGCACGCCAGGTACGCCCAGCTCCTCGGTCCCGGAACCGACGCGCGGTTCGTGTATATGGGGCAGGTGGCGCCTTATGCTGAAGAACTGCACGCGCCGAGACGCTGGGCGATGGCGAACGCGCAGGCGCTGCTCGGGCTGCGCAACACGCCGGTGCCAACGAAGATGGTGTTAGTGGCGCTGCCGGCGGCGTGCCCGCAGCTTGTGGACGAAGATTGGAAGCAGCTTCAAGGAAAGTAAGACAAGCGCTGCTTTTTTGAAAAAAGAAGCAAAAAACTTCTGCTCCGCGTGGCCATTGGTGTTTGCACCGTCACAGCCCATGGCCCAGATCATCGAAGTTTTTTTTGCTACTTTTTGTTCACAAAAAGTAGTCCTGACTGCCCCTGTACTAAAACCCTTCCGAAGGCTCTTCCCGGATATCCTGCCACGTATCCGTGAACGGCTTCTTGCGGAACGTCGCCCAGAAAAAATTCATCGAGTACCGCAGTCCGATCGTGAACACGCCCTCGCCGACCAGGCGTCGCCCCGAGGATTCCGCCGGCAGCCGGAAGGTGAATTTCACGCCGCCGACCTTGGAGAGGCGGCGGGCCATGTCGGTATCTTCGCCATAGAAAGAGAAGCGGTGGCTCGGGCTGCCGAGCTTCAGCATCGCCTCGCGTTTCACGACGAAGTTGCCGCCCTGGAGCATGGAGCCGACGTTCAGCACGAAGCGGTTGAACAGATAGACCGTATAGGCAAGGCGGTAATAGGCGCCGACCACCACGTTCACTTTGTTCGGCACGCCGTAATAAATATAGGGTCCGGAGAGAGCGACGAGGGATTTGCTGCGCTCGAACTGGCGCATCACCTCGGTCAGCCAGCCTGGCGGGATGACGGTGTCGGCGTCGATATTGGCGATGAGGTCCCCGGTTGAGGCCTCAAAGCCGCACCAGCGGGCCTGCACGAGGCCTTTGCGGGGTTCATCGACGACGACGACGCCCTCGATCGATTCCGCGACCTCGCGGGTGCGGTCGGTGCTGGCGTTGTTGACGACGATGATCTCGGCGTCCGTTCCCAGGGTCTGCCCGGCGCGGGCCACTTCGTCCCGGATCGCGGTCAGCGAGCGCGTTAACAAGGCTTGCTCGTTATAGGCAGGGACGACGAAACTGATTTTCATATATAACTCCGGGCGACTCGACGCCTTTAGGCTCTTGAACAGGCTATCAACAGAGGAAGCGGACTTAAAGCGAATGACTTATTTGTGACAAGCCTCTTAACGCAAGTAGAATTCGGAAGCACTACGTCATCTTCAATGGGTTGACACATGCGGCGTCGCCCGCCATACCGCGCCACCGTTCATACGTTTGCAACCGAGAGCCTGTCATGAAGATCCGTAACTCGTTGAAATCCGCGAAGATCCGCGACAAGAACTGCCGCGTGGTGCGCCGTCACGGCCGGGTCTATGTCATCAACAAAAAGAACCCCCGGATGAAAGCCCGCCAGGGCTGAACTCTTCGTGTTCTGAGTTGGTGATGGCAAAACCCGGTTGTGAGACCGGGTTTTTTATTTTGCGCGCCGCGCGATCCGGGCGCATGATTGCCCCTGGAGGACGATACCATGAGGCAACCCGACCCTAAGCCCGCCGTGCTGGCGCGGCGAAACGAAATCCTTGCCGGCCTGCAGGCCATCCTGCCCGCGCGCGCCATCATCGGTGATCCGGTTGCGCTAAAGCCCTATGAGACGGATGGGTTGAGCGCCTACCGGCAGATGCCGCTCGCCGTGGTGCTACCGGAGAATGAGGCGGAGGTCGTGGCGATCATGAAGTTCTGCGCGGCCGAGGGCATCCGGGTGATCCCGCGCGGTGCCGGCACCTCGCTCGCCGGCGGGGCGCTGCCGATGGCGGATGCCATCGTGGTCGGCATGATGCGGATGAACCGCATCCTCGAGATCAATTTCCCCGACCGTTTTGCGGTGGTGCAGCCAGGTGTGACCAATATCGGGATCACCCAGGCCGTGCAGGATGAGGGGTTTTTCTACGCGCCCGATCCCTCCAGCCAGCTCGCCTGCATGATCGGCGGCAATGTCAGCATGAATTCCGGCGGCGCGCATTGCCTTAAATATGGCGTGACGGCGAACAACCTGCTCGGCCTGCGGCTCGTCACCATCGAAGGCGAGGTGCTGGAGATCGGTGGCACGCATGTGGATGCGGCGGGGTATGACTGGCTGGGGCTGATCACCGGTGCTGAGGGGCAGCTCGGCATCCTCACCGAGGTGACCGTGCGGATCCTGCATTCGCCGGAGGGCGCGCGCGCCATGCTGGCGGGATTTGCAGCCAATGAGATCGCCGGCGCGTGCGTTGATGCGATCATTTCCTCAGGGATCATCCCGGTCGCGCTCGAGTTTATGGACCGCCCGGCGATCCATGCCTGCGAGGCGTTCGCGCATGCGGGTTACCCGCTGGATGCGGAGGCGATGCTGATCATCGAGGTCGAGGGCTCGGAGGACGAGCAGACCGACATGCTGCGGCGCATTCGCGAGATCTGCGAGCGGTTCCATCCGGTTTCGATGCGCGTGTCGGAGACGGCGGAGGAG
>Ga0116231_10000907_pt1 | contig 57057 bp, 34 predicted proteins | sample S1TSphgellanicum_2_FD_89695 | JGI IMG/M metagenome (GOLD analysis project Ga0116231, IMG submission 89695) | Host-associated microbial communities from peat moss isolated from Minnesota, USA - S1T2_Fd - Sphagnum magellanicum MG | ecosystem: Host-associated > Plants > Peat moss > Unclassified...
AAAGACGAAATGAAAAGAGAAGCTCCTCCCCCCCCTCCCCCCCCGACCCACCACCAACAACATGAGTAACCCCATCCCCCCCAAACCAAAAAAAAAAAAAAGAGATGAAAAACGAATACTGAAATCGAGAGAGACTGAGAGACAAAGGTGAAAAACAAAAACTACAACCGGCCGAGAGAGAGAGAGAGAGAGAACCTTAAACAAGCGCGAACACACGGCAAATACAAAACGCAAGCGAGGAAAGCAGCGATGGTGAAAAACACAAACGGAATACACAAAAACACATAAAAATTACAAAAAAATTGGTACAATAATATTTTGTGCTAATTTTCTTCCATAATTTTTGTGCTAATTATGAAAAAAGGTAAATAAGTTACCTACATGATTTTGAATTTTGTTCCAAGTGAGTTTTACCCAATTCAACCATGGATTTGGGGTTTGAAGAAGATTGAAATGTGTGTCAAGCAATTTTTTTTGTCAATTTTGCAATGTGGAAAAAATGGTGAATTTTTCCCCCCCTTCAGAAAAAATGTAGTTGAATTTACACTAGGAAAACAAAAATTTCCAAAAACTTTTCCTTCTAAAAATTTGGTAGGGGACGATTGTATACTTGGAAAACTTGATAGCAAGATGGACACATATAAGAAGCAAAAGAGGAGAAAGTAATTCTGGAATCTAAACCTCGAACACTTGATAGCAACTTAGGTTCTTTCTTTTGTGGGGGGGGGGTGGGGATTTTTTGGGTTGTAAACATGGGAAACATGTTACCAATAAGAGAAAAATGAGAAGGAAAGGAATGGAAAAAAAAAAAAAAGGAGTTGCAAAATAAGAAAACTTGATAGAATGAGGAGACACAACAATAAGAAGGAAGAGCAAATAATGGGTACTTGTTAGACAAAACACATGGCGACGACACCGTAACACCATGGACAAACAAAATCATACATAGTTGACAATGGAACAAACATAAGCAGATTATGTTACAGGACAACTTTGAGTCGTAACAAGATATGTAAGGAGGGACGGTGTGTCAATGAATCAAAACATAAGAGTACAAAGAGAATGCACCAATTGATCAAAGTAGGTCACCAAATCCATTTTTAATTATTGGAACACGGTGGTGTTATGCATCATGCATGTTTCATTCCCAAATGGTGTTGAGCTCCAAATAGTATGAAATGAAAACAATAACAATACCATTTCATTATCTTTGGTCTGGATTGGGAGATTTAACAACAACACAACACAATGGGAAAAGGTTAGGGTGGAGAATGATGTGCCTTAGTAATGTAAGTCACACCCATCTAATCCTGAGGTCACATGGCCTGTCAAAAGCTAGGGCATCTTTTGCACCCACCAACAAGAAGAAGGTTGTGCCATCATCTACAAAGTGAAGAATCAGGAGAAAAAAAGCTTCCTATTATTTGAAATATAATCAGTTTGGTGCATCCCCCTTTGGTTCCCCACCCCCATCCATCATCAGCAACTATTACCAGAACTATAATAGTATCAAGGGAACTTTGAAGGGGGGCAGTAGTACCTTTATATTATCATCAAAGGAACCTTCACCAAAAAAAGAGGAAAAAAGGTGTGGAACTTCGAGAGAGAGAGAGGCCGTAGTCGACTAGGTATGTATTTTTCTTGATTGTATTTTTTGTTTAGTAATTAATAATTATTCATCCGATTTAAAGTCAATTCATGACTTTGTAGTAAAATTTGAGATTTATATATCTATACCCAAAAATTGTAATAGGAAATCCACATTACATATAGTAAAGCTCTAATTCAGAGGTTTTGGCACGGGTGGTCACTAATTTGAAAGAAACAAAAATGCTCTAAACATTTGGACAAACTTTCATCAACAGTTTGGTAGTCTATATATGTCTATCACATGATAGAAAGGAAGCGTCTTGGCATGACATGTAGTCTCAAACGTATGGAGGTCTTCTACGGTATAGAGAAGTCGAAAATTCAGACCCATCACCTGATCAAACCCATAGATGTCCATTGATGTTAAACCTACAAACTAACTGAAATCAATTTCATGTATGCATTCTTAAACTAGTTTCCTTAAGTAGTCCTCATTAAGCGTGTGTGTTTTAGTCATGTTCATAGTTCATACCATTGATAGAGAGAAATGATGAATCACCAACATTCATTGAACTTAGGTTTTCCTGGTGATCTTACCCAGACTTAGGTTTTTTCTGTAGTAGATTTTCTGTTCAATGAGGTATTCGAGAGGTTTTTACCATCATAGACAAACCTTTTATTCGGCTTGCAAACAAGTTAGGTACTTGCTATCCTTTCAAAAAAAAAGTGGGTTCTTTTTAGGGTTTTTCCCTTAGCAATTTTCTTCAAAAACTATTTGTATGCATTTAAGGAGAGAGCTCTTTGGCGCCAACCCATCCATCCACTCCGTTTTGAAAAAGAAAAAAAAATTGGAATTCAAAGTTAAGGCGCTTGATACTACTACCTCCTCCTATAGACTACTATAGTTAGACCTTACAAAAACACTATGCCACCTTCTGACACCCAACACAATTTTTGAAATTTATATTTCCTTCTGTCATGCACATTTTAGGTTGTTCCCCATTGGTGAATTCAAAGATTCCTGTCTCACCCAAGATACAAGCAACCTAGTTTTTCAAAAAACAAAGTCTTTCACTTTGGGAGATGTGAAGAGATAAATGTTCTGGAAGTACTTCACCAACCCAACCCCACTAGAAAAGGTTCTTTTTCCCACCACCCAAGAAAAAATGTGTTTGTATGAGCATTTTCATACCTACCTACCAATGGTGTATTTGTACACACCTGGGTCCCGCACATACATTGACAACACACTAACAACAATAGGCATGAAAAATACAAAACACACAATAAATTAGACCAAGTCCAACAAAGTGCCATTCAAAGACACCTAAAAAAACAATACTAATAGAGTTTCAGCATTTCATACTGAGATTTAATAAAATTTCCTTACTTTACGGATACCACTAAAAGAGGGGTTAGCGTGTGAAAGGAGGCCCAAAGACAGGGTGGATTTGTGGATATCTCTATTATTTCCAAAAAAAAATCAGTAATAAGTTGATGATAACTGGGAAAAGGAAAAGAGCCTGATTCAAAATTACATTTCTTGCAAGATGAAAAAGGTTTGTAGAGATCATTTGTTTGGTTTTTGTAGCTTGAAATTCATTCACCCTTATCAATTGGTGTGGCACTCTAAACATGTCTTAAGCCCTACATGCACAGATGGGTTTTTCCATTTGATGCCGTTATATGTAGAGATAGAGTTAGATGCTCATTTAAAATCGGCCCTTATTTATCTATCCATCATCAATCATAAAGACTTTTTGTTTAAAATTTCTTGAAACCATTTCTGTTCTACCAATCTTCTTGTAACGATGAGAGAAACAAGGTTTAAACCCTACCAATCTTCTTGTAACCCTAAACCCTAAACCCAACAACAACAACAATCAAATGGGTATTTTATATATGTATTACTTTTCTCATTAGTGCTGACCAAAGCTAATCACCAATACTTGCTCACTTTATTAATATTATCAACAATAATAAGATTCAACCTTTGCACATTGCAAGTATGTGCGTGTAAGATAGGGTTTAAGGTATGCACTTTCTGACAATATCAGATTCAAACAACATAGATTCTCAACAGAAAAGGACCATAATCCAAATTTTATGGGAGCAGAAAGACAGAGCACTTGTGGAATTCAGATCCAAATACAACCTAATTGCTATGAAAATATAAAGCTTGGTAAGTTAAAATAGGAAAAAAAGGTAAAAGGCCCATATGACCTTTGTGCATGTCAGTGCTGCACACCCATTGTTCTGCTGCAGGGTCAGACTGATGTTTCATGTCTCTCACAGTACCAACTAGGGTTACATGCTCATTTCAAATCTTCAATATTTAAATTGGTAGAATTATGCTGCATTCACACTTGATGTTAAATCAATGTCAAATGAAAATCTAGGTGGCATCCTTTAGGTGGCACCCAATGTTAAATGGGCAATAGCTTAATGCTAAGTGAATGTTAGTTTAACATAAAACCTTCATGATAAGTAAGTTTAAGTCTTAAATGACAAGTATGGCATTAAGGCACTCAACACTAGAGTCCCTAACACCAAGTGTGAATGGACCTTAAACTAGCTAAAGAGGTAGGTAACATCTTGGACACAAGTTTATAATTTATTTTTTTGTCTTGTAAAGTATGTAATTGGGTAGCTTAAAATAGTCAATGAGGTAGGTTGCAACTAGCAACTTCCACCATGCACAGTTATCACTTACTTGTATTCTTCCTCTTCATAATGTCCAAGTTCTTGGGTTCTTTGGTTCTCATTAGTAATCTTTGGAGTTTTCCTCTACCCCCAGTTTGTAATGGGAAGCTGCAATAAATTATATACTTTACTCATGTTTGATAGCAGCACACACATTGTTTGTTAGGGAACCCTTTGTTGAGGACCAGCAACCATAGAACTCCTATACACCATGATGTTGTTGTAGCATTGTGTAATGAGATGCTCAACAATTTGAATTGTCCAAATTGTTTTGTATGCCACACAAGGACAAGAAGATATCACACAAGTAAGTGTCCAAGGGGATCAAACATATTATTGTAATCAAAAAATCACATTTCACCAATTTTAGGTACCAATAATAATAATAATAATAATAATAATAATTGGTTTTTTCATGTCCTCAATTCATGTGGACTCATGTCCATCCACTGTTTTGCTAATTGCTTACCGACTGCTTTCATTTCACAAAAACATCATTTTGTTCTATCGTTTTGTTCTCTCTATCTTGATACAAGTATACCATTGGTCAATGATTTTTTGTACATGATGTAGCATGTGACATCGATTAAAAAATTCCATCCAGCTTCTGAAAACTTGGGCATTTTGCATGATTCATAGCCATGCAACTCACAACTCTTCAAATTGTGTGTGTATATACATGCTACAGCCCTTATATTCTTTTTTGTGACATTTTGAAGTGGTCATCTCAGAGTGTTAACCACTGCTTTTCAATGTTTTTTCAACAAGTACTTGTAACCAAAAAGTATTGGAGAAGACACCCATTTGCTTGCTCTTTGGAGTAAATATGTGGCACAAGAGAGTTTTATCATAAGAGACTGGCATTAATTCAGAAATCACCAAACTTGTTGACTGACTATGAACCTGTTGAAATAATTGATGAGCTTTTAACTACAAATCCACTATTAGCTTCTAATATAATCAAGTTAATTTAATACTTTGGTATAATGAAACAACTTTAGTCTTAAAAGCTCATCAGTGCCATTCAAATCCATGCCTTCCCCTAAATTAAATGAATAATGCAACATTAACTAACACCCAATGATCATCACATCAATTTAACCTAAATTCCCTCGGAAACGCGCTTGTTTTCTCAGCTATTGTTTTTCCCAACAAAAAAAACAATTTGCATATCACCTTTTTGGCATAATCCACACACTTGAATAAGAATTTCCTTCCATTTCAAACAATGTTAGTTAACTCATTCATCCATCCATGCCATGTAGGTTTAGCCTCAATTAGCCATGTTTTGGTCTTGGACCTTCCTCTAAAGGCCTTGTGATCAATTTAAAGCTTTTGATCAATAAGAATGCTTAAATTCATTGGTCCCTGGACTTTGGACCCTCGTCTGAAGTCGTCCTAAGTGAGTACTAGGTAAGTGGATACATATGGATTGGTAGTACGTAAGTAACTACCACAATCATCACCGGGTCCAGCCATACAATGAAAATGTGTTTTCCATCCACATACCATCATCCTTTGATGGTGGGTTTACTCAGGCCCGGATCACATATCTACTACAATTCTTTGAATTCATTGGCAGATCTGTTGTATATATGTTGTTTGATTGATTGATTTGAGAGTCTATTTGTCGATTTCTCTGATCCCATGCTTTTTGGGGGGATTTTGAATATAAGAGTGATTGAGCCCAGTATTTTGATGCAAAAACCCAAAAAAAGTTTTTGATTCATCATTTAGTCACTACACACACGGACTAGTATTGGATTTATGGCACCAACAACAGCACGAACTTTTCTATCCATAACAACAACAAAAACTGCCAAACCTCTGGCATTGAATATGGATCTCTTATTCAGTTCACCTGGCTAACCTATCTCGGCAAAATCAAGTCTTGCAAGAAGGTGAGACAATAGGTGGGTACTAGATAAGTTGACACATATAAATGGTCATTGGTTAGTATGTAGTAACGGGTAAGGGGGCCAGGTCTACTGAAGTTGGTAGAGAAAATGAGCTAACCCAGTATAGATTGATAGGTGAGTGTCTACTAGAGAAAGTGGATGCATCTAGATGCTTAGTTTAAGTAAGGGTTAGTGAATTGTAAGTAGATTAGTAAGCATAGAAACTAAGCTAACCATGAGGTAAGTTCAAAGTAGATGCACCGAGGTCCAAGAGAGCTATGGTTAGTAGTATATAACTAAGGGCCCACTGGGTGGGTTCTTAGTAGGTAATGTGGTAAACACAGAAACTAAAGCTAACCACTGTGGTTAGCTAGGGAACTAGAACCCAATGTAAAAGGTATTTACTGTCCAGTCACCCTCCATCCATCCATCCATCCATCCCTCATGGTGTGCTGCAAGTTCTTATACTGTTATTTTCCTTTCCAATGATGAGAAATTGTTTTTTCAAATTTTGAGTGAAGTAAAGGAATGATGAGATGATCAAATTATTGACTTACACACTTCACAATTGTGAGTCCCCATGTGTAAATGAATCTCATCAACTATAGTAATGGTCTAGGTTGCTAGTCCAATATGTGCATGAGGGAAAACTAAATGCAAGTAAAGAGAGTGTCACTTAATCTTATATGAGCAATTAATCTTTGCCCTAGATGTCTCACTTTGTTTTATTGACTATTACTACTTCCATTGCATCAGCAATTTCACAACAATCAATGAACATAAGTTTGATGACAGTTTGTTGAATTGGGTCTTTCCAATTTGGTCATCTCCAATCCTTTTTATTTTTGTCCACTCTTTTACTACTAGGCTAAACCCTAAACCTTACCTTCCATTTGTCTGAACACTATTGTAAATTTGCAACATAATCCAGTTGGTTTTGAAATCAAGGCCAACCCAGCCACCATCACAATTTTTTTGCATTAGGTTGAATGAATAATGATTAAGTTGAAACACAAATGACTTACATTTTTTATTTTAAGATTTTGAAGGCAAAGCAAAGAGAAAACATGAATATATTGTTGCAGAGAATTTATTGAATAGGTACACAAATAACCTTTCTTCTCAAGAGGAGGTGAAAAAGGACCATCCTTAGTCTAAAATTAGAATTCTGGGGTGATGAAAGAATCACTCCATTTAAATTTGAAAGGTGACCCGAAAGAGAGTTTCACTTATGGAACTTAAATAATTGAAGAATAAAAAAGCCTCGACGTTTTTGATCATTAGGTAGTCATTGCAATTTGCAAGATGACAAGAAATTCCCAAAAAGTTGTCAAAACTTAAACCAAGAGAGCTACACTTAAATTTTCACCCAATATAACAGAATCATCAAATAATTAAGGATGATTACTAAAGGGAACTCAAATCACATGTTATTGCAACAAATGTAAGTGCATTGACAATAGGCAAGTTCATCAACTTATGATTGCAAGCACAACATGGCTTCCTAGAAGAATTAATTAATAATTAATGAACTTTCAGCAAACAATCATGATCACATAGAACTTTGCATGTGTGTGCAAGTAAGAAGTAACAACTGAGAGAACCTCCTGTTTGGAGTTATAAAAATCCTATTGTGATCATTGCAACTCCTCAGCGGAGGGTGAAACTTTTCCCCAGTTCACCAGAAAAAGAAACACTGAAACAAACTAAGCCACGGTTGTCACGAAAGATTTGATGCTCCAAATATGATTGAGTGGTTTTATTTCTAACACTTGAGTAGGTACTTTCCTCTTGGGAAAAGTAGGCATTTCTTAACAAACTAACTACGTCAATGTTATTGTGTTTTAACTTGCAACAACACTGCATACCTTTCAATGTATTTTGGGGGAACATGAACTGCATGCTAAAGTCTTGTGGAGATCATGTGCACTCCTCCATATTTGATTAAATTGATTATATAGATTATTCCAGAGTGTGGATTCATGCTCAAATTTGCATTGCTTCTTGGTGCTTCTGAAAAAAGTAAAACTAGAAATTGAGTGTCGAGTTACTTACTACATCCCACGAAACAAAAATAACTAAGCACACAGATTTTTGAGGTTTTCTTTGGGGAGAGAATCTGAGCTCCCAATAAGCTAGTAGTAGGCTGTGTACCGTAATATGCTCAGCTCATTAACCTCTAGCAAAAACCCAATTCTGCTTTAGCATTGCCAAAACAATAATAGCCAGGAAACATTGAAATAATAATTCAAGGCAAATTCAAGATGTTTGAAAAGAAAAAAGCCGTAGGTTGATCCCAAGAGAGGTTTTACAACATTTAATGACCTCCAACTGCATTTAAGACTTTTGAGCTTTTATATTATAATCTGCCCTCTATGCAGCTGTACTATAACATGACAAATTGCTCTATTATTCTTCTCTTGGTCTGGAGTCCTTTACTTTTTGGGTCAGATGTGGGCATACCAAGATATGGGGGGGGGCACACAGTGATGAACTTGAGGAGAGAGTCAGACTCTTTGCAAACATTGCATCTCAAGAAACTAGTTACAAGCTCATACTTCACATGATCTATACCGTAGTAGCCTATGGTCAGCTTTCGCAGTGATAAAATGATCATATTGTCATATGAATAGTGAAATTATTCAAATCTTAGCTTACAATAAGTTGCATGCTTTTCAACACCTCAGTTCGATCTTTTTTCAACAAACACATTTCAATATTCAAACAGTTAATTGGTGATAAAATGACTATATTGTCATATGAATAGTGAAATTATTCAAATCTTAGCTTGCAATAATTCAGATGTGTTTAAACACCTCAGTTTGATATTTTTTCAACAAACGCATTTCAATATTCAAACAGTTAATGGGTGACAAAATGACCATATTGTCATATGAATAGTGAAATTATTCAAATCTTAGCTTGCAATAATTCGGATGCTTTTCAACACCTCAGTTTGATCTCTTTTCAACAAACGCATTTCAATATTCAAACAGTTAATTGGAGACAAAATGACCATATTGTCATATGAATAGTGAAATTATTCAAATCTTAGCTTACAATAAGTTGCATGCTTTTCAAACACCTCAGTTTGATCTTTTCTCAACAAACACATTTCAATATTCAAACAGTTAATTGGTGATAAAATGACCATATTGTCATATGAATAGTGAAATTATTCAAATCTTAGCTTGCAATAATTTGGATGCTTTTCAACACCTCAGTTTGATATTGTTTCAACAAACGCATTTCAATATTCAAACAATTAATTGGTGACAAAATGACCGTTTTGTCATATGAATAGTGAAAGTATTCAAATCTTAGCTTGCAATAATTCGGATGCTTTTCAACACCTCAGTTTGATCTTTTTTCAACAAACGCATTTCAATATTCAAACAATTAATTGGTGACAAAATGATCGTATTGTCATATGAATAGTGAAATTATTCAAATCTTAGCTTGCAATAATTCAGATGTGTTTAAACACCTCAATTTGATTTTAATTTTGTTTAACACATTTCAATATTCAAACAATTAATTGATGATGAAACTTACCTTAGGGTAAAGAAATTTCTTTACTTACCTCATGAGTGAATTGACGTATTTTATCCTGGGTTCCCATTTTTTGAACTTTTAAGATCAAAGAACGGGCAATTTTCATTATGGGGGCGAGGCTGGGGAAAAATCAAATTTTTTTTAAATTTTTTTTTTACTTTTTTCCTGTAATACCCAATGGGTGCCTACATGATATCATAGGAAACAAGTAAAATCTCACATGGGGCATTTCAAAAACTGAAATGATCACAAGAGAAAAAAATTCTATGGTCAAAAATGGCCATAACTCTATATACATGCTTGGGAGGAGACAGCTAAAAATATAGATAAACTTTTTTGAATTATTCGAGTTATATGTTAACTCACCCTGTCTTTGGGCCTGCTTTCACCTCCTATCCCCTCTTTCAGGGGATATTCATAAAGTAAGAAAATTTTATTGAATCTCAGTATGAAATGTTGAAACTCAGCATTCAATGGTTCGAGACTAATTATAGTAATTGTACAAGGTAAGAGGAGCAGTAAGAATATATGTAGAAGCAGTGGAGGCGCTCACGAAAAGGAAAGACATGATGAAACTCAGTTTACCACCAAAATTGTTCCAAAAACTAGTTTGGGTCTCAGTTATTTTTCTTTTTGAAATTTTCATTCCCAGTTACACCTTTGATGCCCTATTATGCCGAAACTGGTCACTCTCGCCCCCTAATCGCAGGACTTTACACAAATAAGTCTATTGCATGATGGCAACTTTGGCTACAACACAAAATTGACCCTAAAAAACAAAAAGCTACCTTTTAGTGATGGTAGCTTTTATAGTAGCCCTTTATTGCTTTGTTTTAATGTTTACTAATTGCATTAACGATCTGACATTTATATCTAGGACAGAATCCTATTTTTTAAACAATTGTTCAACTTGTGCAATGTTGGGTTAAGTTATGTTCTACTCTATGTTGTAGGGTTATTGGTCTTGTGTCTTGTCTTTTTGGAAGGATTTATGGCTGTTCTATTTAGCTTTCCACTTGTTGGTTGGTTTTAATAAGTTAAAAAGTTATGATAGATGTATTATGACAAAGAGTTAATGGTGAGAGAATTTATGGTTTCTCTTTTCCAAGTTCAAAGAAAAGAACCCTAGGAGAGATGGGACCAATGGAAGCCTCCAACAAACTAAAATGACGGAAGTAGTTCCAACAAATTGATTTCCAATCAAATCAAAGGGGAAAAGATTATTTGATTAGAGAACTGAACTGATGATGAGACAATATTTTTTAGGGAACATCATCCATAAACTGGGGTACTTATTATTATGTTTCATATTAATGAGTTGGGGATGCCTCACAAGTCCAACTTTTTTTTTTTTTTTGCAATGAGCCAACTTGATTGGCCCATAGCAAAAACAAAAAGTTGAAACTATGGAGGCTCCCCAAAATAGAAGATTCTATGGAAAGATGGAGTGCCTTCCCCTTTGGCACACCTATATATATAGAGGTGCTAAGGGGAGGACTTTGGGCAAAACATATGGGGTTAAAGGGAGGTGCTATTGGGAACACCCTTGGGGAACACATTGGGAACCTACGGAACAGATTGAGAATCTCGTGAGAACCTAAAGGGAACATGTTGGGAACAAAGGAAAAAGGAAAAAAAATTCCCCTCCCCCCTTAATTGATGATGGATGTGAAGGGAGAATGGTTGGCAAAAAGTGCCAAATTAGGGGACGGTTGATCATCATGAATGGTTGCTGATGTTGAAGGTCCTTTTTTTTTTCTTTTTTTTTCTTTTTTTTCGGGTGTTTTTGTTTGTTTGTAGGTTAATTGTGTTTGATGGTTGCAATTCAATGGGTGGCATCGCTAAGTTCATTTTTGTGATGGAACAGTTTCGTAACTACATTATTATGATCGGGTGAAAGCAAATTGAGCAATTTAGCAATGGTTGGTTTTGCAAATTTTGTGATGGGTTGAAAACACATTGAAGAGCTTAGCGATGGTTGATTCTACAAATTTTGTTTTGGTGGGAAATGGCTGCAACTCATGTTATAAGGAGTGGTGTTCTAGTGGGACATTTAAGTGGTCAAACAAAAAAGAGCTAAGTTTTCTTTTTATTGTTTACAAAAATGGAAATAGTTGAAAAAGTGTGGTTAGAATAAAGAGTGTGGTTTTACATGTAGTTGAGGAAGCATCGACCATTAATAGTTTTTCATCGCACTTCATGGAACAAGCATTCCACTGCACCATCAGCTTTAGGGCAGGAAAGGAAGTTTAGTTTTAGGATTTAAGGACCAATTCAAAGGAAGTGACGACCAAGTCTAGAGGTTTCATGAATGGTCTATGTGGCTTGTTCAATTGTGTTGTGGGTTTTTGGGACTCATGAGGGAAACTATCAAATCATCTAGGTTTGGAAAAAAAATACCTACATTGTTGTAGGAGTTTCGAGGAAAAATGGGATTTTTTTAAGGCGCATATGGGTGTTATGGAAAGATTCTATTATTCTATCCAATTCATTTTTACTTTTATGTTCAACTTCTAATGGTGATAAAACTAATGGGAATGGGATTATCATCCAAAATTTGGGTTCTTTTTATCATGAATGAACTACCACATTCAAGATCAATTGGCTCTTGAAAGGAAACTAAGAGAGTTCTGATCCCTTTATGTCTTTTGTTTTTATGTTACTATTGATGTAGAAGTTGTAGGAATACAAGTCAGGAATTAGTTGTTTTGTGATAATTCCATTGATCATTGGATGACCTAATGATCTTGATGTTGAAATGTTCAATTGCATCAAGGTGTTTCTTAACTAAGTAGCCTTCTCTTTTTTATGACAATTCTTACATTTTGAAAGGGATCTTCCATTCGTAATAGATCATTTGGTTCATATATAGTTTTGACATGATCCTTTACCTTGGGTAAGGCCCTTGAACAAGGGCATTACTAGAAATGACACCAAATTCAACTGCCACTTTTTAAAGCCCCTTCTTTTCAAAATACTCGTTTCCTTTGGCTTTACCTTACATGTTACAATTTTATGAAAAAAAAATTTGATATCTTAGCGTCTTGATTACTTTCATGTAAAACCAACTACCTACTTATCTATAAAGAATACCCATTCAACTAGTTTTTGAAGAAAAATTATAACCTTCAATAGTGGTGACTACACTTTTCAAAAGGACGAGGAAGTTCATCATCTATGTCATTAGAACATGAGCTAACCTTTTGGTGGTTGAAATTCAAACAACATTCACATTCCAATTGTTAATCAAATGTTTCAAAAGAAACTTCAAAAAAGATAAGAACATCAAAGTCATGGAATTCTCTTTCAATCTATCCACACACAAAAAACAAAAACAAAATTAAAAATTCATTGCATAGACTATTAGGTAATGGTGTAAACCAAAAATGTATCTAATGTTTTATTGTTAGGCTTTAAGATGTGAGCAAGGCAAGCTTTGTCAATGTCTAAGCATTGGAAATCATCACTTGTTTTGCCTTTTATCATTTAGTAAAATGATATTGCTCTATCAAGGGAAGTGGAGTTGGTTCATGGTGGTACACTTTTGGGATTTGCTTTGTGTTTGTTTTGTTTTTCTTGTGTGTGCATATACTTCGTGCTAGTGATGGAGTGAAGTTTTTGGAAGACATGGATAAAAAGTGGTAATCTTTGAAAGCTAAATGTTTTTTGCATTGTTGTGTGTTTTAGTGTTTTGTACTATGATTGTCTCTAATGTTAATGCACTAAAGGTAGAATATCCAAATTTTGAACTCCTTAATTGGTTTAAACATTGATCCTTGAAATCTGTTATGCAAGGGATTCAATAATCAAAAAAAATTGGAGGTAGATAAATCTTTAAAAACATGAGTGGGGTTGTTGAGAGGCTCTAAGGGATTATACAAGTTAATCTATTAATGGCATGAAAAGTTCAATTTCAATATACATGATTATATATAGGAGAATTGCAATGTTATGCATGTGAAAAAAAATCCAACACCTATTGACATGGGAGTTCCAAATATAAATTATTTTCTTTTGGAAATTCACTTGATGTATTGGGTTTCAATTTGTGTTGTTTTTGGGAGGTTGGGGTTTATGCTTGTCAATACTTTCCATAGAAGGGACAATGTGGGCTGGTTGTTGTGCCATTTTGTGGTTAAAAAATAAAACACTTTGTGAAAGGTTTATGGGTTATGTGACTATGATGCCATTTTCGAAAATCATGATAGCCAAATGAATGGAGATTAGAATTGATCTAATCCATTTCATGCCAATAGATTCTTGAGTTGGTTTTGAATCATGTAGAACCAATTGTTAGGAAGAAAAAAAAATGTAAAACAAAAACATATGTGATTATTTCCTACTTTGGAAATATGATTGTATTATGGAATGTGTTGTTAATAATCCATGTCTTCCATGCCGCCCTCCTTTTTGGGTTGTAATGGTTCTTAAGCTTGTGTAGCACCCTCTCCACCATGGTTTTTCCCAACACACATGTAAGTTGTGAATCCTAATATTACATTAAAAAGTTCATTGACAAGCTATTATTAAGAATATATAATCAATGTCACACCAATGGTCAAATTGATATATATGAATCAAATCACATGATAAGATAAGTGAAGTGATGAGAAAAATTAGTATATGTTCAAGTTATTCAAAAGTCCTCAAGTTCCATACCTTTTTCCATCCCATGTTCCAATTTCATCCCCTATTTTTTATTATCCATAGAATCACCACATTTAAAATGAAATCACAAAATTAGGACCAATAATGAAAATAGAAGGTGAACTAAATTTTGAAATTATTTTTGGACATTTTTTAGTTTTGAGGTTTTCATTTTTGGGCATTTTGTAAGGTTTTTTTTAACACCTTTTTTTATTCATTGCAAATTTATTCTAAGGTTTGCTTTATGGATCACATAGGATAACTTTTAGGGTTTTTGTTTCATGGAATTATATAATTGGGCTATTCCACTTCTTCTTTTTTCCCATTTTTTCATTTTCACTTGTGAAATTTCCAATTTTTTTTCATTTGTTTTAGGTTTTTCTAATTTTATTTATTTCTTAAAATTACTCATATCTTTTCATTTTCACTTGTGATAGCTAGTTTAATTTTCACTTGTCCCTTTGTTTTTTTCTTTTCGGTTCCTTGTTTTTTCTCTTTGGGTTTTTCATTTCTTCTTGCATTTTTTAAGGTTTTTAATTTCTTCTTGTTTTTTTTTACAGTGGTTTTCATATTTATTTATTTTTCCTTTTCAACTAACCATCAACACTTTGAGGAGCATTTGGTAAACATGTTTCACTTTTAAGGTCCCATAGTGATTTAAGCTAATGATTTGCACTCCACTTTTATACTAATGAATGGTCTATAAGTCTATAGATGAAATAACATTTTTTTTGTCATCTAATTCAAGCCATGGCTCTATTTGTACTCCAAGTGACATGACACAAATGAAGGGAGAAATGTTGATGGTTTATGTGGAAGCCTTCCTTCAAAAATTGTAACAAAAAATTTATCAAGTACTTTTGAATGCTTAGAATTGAACCATATTTCCATAAGTCTATAAAATTGTTTATTTTTCTTTGTTTTCATTTGGTTTTTCACAAGCGTAGATTCTTGGAATTTCTAGTTTAACATTTATTAATTTGGGTTTCATTGATTCATTGCCCACTACGTTATCCCCATTCAACCTTTGGTATTAACTTACATTGCCAATTTAACACTATAATATAGATTTTATATGGCTCTTTTTTCTGGAAATTTTTTTCCAAATTTTTGAAAAATAATTGACCTAAAAAATATGATATTGACTTATACAAAGGATTTTCCATGAAAGAAACGGCCCATATGTGCTAGATTTTTTATAAAAAAAGGTTTTCATATCATCATTTTTTAATGATAAATTCCAATAGACCAAGAATATAGAAGGATCTTTTTTTTTTTTTACTTTCATATTTATTTTGTAGCCAAATTTGGCTAAATTGTCTTATGGATAATGATCACTTCAACTACATCAAAAAATTGAAAAAAAAAAACCCCAATTCCAACATATTCACAATGTCACAAATTGATCACAAAAAATAAAGTTTATAGGGAAAAAATTCAATATTTGGTGAAGCAAGCCTTAAATGGGTATGAAACAAAATTTAATTTGATGAAATAGTCTTCAATTTAAGAGAACAACAATTCAATTACAACTAAAAACAAACCTAAAGTAAGTGAAAGAAAACATAAGTAGTTGGAAACATAGTTGATGAAATAATTTATAATAACATTGTTCCAATATGTGGAAACAAATGTCTATTTGGTGAAATTGAACTGAAGTAAGTGGAAGTAGAGCTCAGTTTGATGTAATAGCTTTCATTTTGATGTAACAAAACACAATTCAATGGAAATAAATTTGAATTTGATGAAAAAAACTTTCAAAAAAAAAAATCCATGGATTCCAATTTGATGAATCGCACTTCCATTTGATGAAACAACCCATTATTTTGGTGAAACATGTTTCAAGTGGTGGGAAATGTTTCAAAAATTGAAGCCAAATTTTTATTTTTTAGAAAAAAAAATTCAACTCATGGAAACAAATTTCAATTAATTGGAAACAAACCTTAATTTGATGGAAACAAAGTTCAATTTGGTGAAACAAACTTCCAACAATTATAAACATAGCTAAATTTGATGGAATCAAATTTTAAGAAGATGAAACATAGTTCAATTTAAAGGAAATGTGGTTCAAATTTTGGAAATAGACCCTAATTTTAAGGCATCAAATCCCAACAAGGTGAGATAGACCTCCAATCAATTAGGTTTTATCTTTTAAGTTGGGGGTTGCATTTTAATGACCTCATGAAAGTTCCAATTGATGAATAGATTGCCACATTTAATGAGACAAACCTCAAGAAGGTGAAATCAACATTTAAAAAGGTGAAATAGAATTTTATTCATGGGAAATATACCTGAACTTTTTGAAACAAACCTTAAATCAATGAAACATAACTAAAATTGATAGAATCAAACTACAATAAAGGAAATAGACCCCCAATTAATGAAGGTTTCAATGATATTGATGAATCAACCTCCAAATACATTCATAATAAAGTCATACAAAGATACCAAGGGGAGTATAAACTTAAGAGATGCACCACAATAAAATTTATCCAAATAATTTTAGGTGTCTACAAGCCTTTTAAAAGGACCACAAAATAATCCAAGCATAACACGAGTTTGTTTAAACATTAGTTTCATGTGGATCCAAAGTTCACCTTAAACCATTGAATACACAAATGAGCCACCAATGCACATCAAATCTAATTCAACACATTTGAGACTATTCAATTACCTTATATGTACACTAAAGTTCCAAAAAATTTAATAGGGGAACTATGTTTCCCCCACATCAAAGTTTGAAATCTCTAAATGAATTAACAAAAAGATTAGTTTTATCTAGAGGTTCATAAGCCCAAACTAGGAGATCATCATATGATTTAATGTCTAAATCATAACATACCTCCAAAAGGTCAATTGCATGCAAGCATGTGCTCAAATATTGCATTTCAAACTCAAGACACTTTTGAAGAAAAACCTTGGGGCGGCATTTTTTGCAATGGTTTGAAGGTGCCATGCATGATTGATTTAGAAATTTTCAAATCCATTGCACCACACACTTTCACCAACCATAAACCATGATTTTGTACATTATACATAGATGCCATAACATAGAGAGGCTCAAGGGCAAGCATGAGAATATATGGTCTATAGCTATAATGTCTATGAGACCAAACAACAAACTGCAAGTGGGTTCAATTACAACAATTGCAAGTGTAGGGTTTTGTCAAGGTAAGATTTATGGTTCTAGGCCTTGGGTTTTTGTAGAATTTGAGGTGTTGAAATGATGAATCAGTGTGCATACAAGGTTGTAGCTAATGTTTGAACAATGTCACAAATTAACTGTAGAAACTAAATATACACCACATTGCCAAAAAAAATACCCACAAAAGTTGGGTCACATCTATAGTGACAATCATTAAAGAATTGTTGCCTTTTGCAAAACTTTCTATTAACACCATAATATTGGAGGCTCAAGAACTTTGGGCTAAACAAAATTTTCACCTCTAGAACTTGTGCACTTACCGTGTTCTTTTCTATACCTACAATTTTCACAACCTAAACTTCTCCACTTCACCACAACAACGCCTTCACCAAAGTTCTTTTCACAACAATCAAGACATGCACACTGATTTTTCTAGGTTTATCCAATTTTCACATTTAAAAAACCTCTTGTGCTTTTTTCATGTCTTATAATTTCTCTTTTTTTTTTGCTTTTAGAAACTCTCACATGTAGAAAAAAGTCGTCACAAATGCCCATTCTTACAATTTTTTTTTCTTTTCAAAAGGTTCATTTGAACACTAACCCCTTCACACATATAAAAATTAGGTGTTATGAATGCCAACATCATTGCTAAAATCATTGTGGATGAAATTCATCCATGAAAATCCAATTTTCATCCATAATTGATGAAGCTCATGTGTCATTATCCATTAAATGAAATTCATTATCATTTTCATCCCTAAAATTCATCCATTAAGTATAATCAATTGGAGTTAGTTGGAACTAACTAAAGTTTGTTGGAATCAATTGTGGTTAGTTATGAGTTATGAAGGTCCTTAAGAAGTTTCCATGGTAAGTGGTCCTTGATGTATGATTTTGGATTGTGCAAACTTATTCGTTTCATTTCATGTTCATGTTTTCATATGTAATTAGAATAAAGTTTCATTTCAATTTTTGTCTTGCATACTTTGTGTTCCTACTTTTTATTTTCACATTTTATGTTGGAATTTAGATTTAGGTTTGCCTTTGACATAAACATCTTGGTTTTCGTATACCTTGGAAAGCCTTTGTCTTCACAGTTTTTGTAATCGTGACATTAGGTTTTTTCATGCAAAAAATGAAACACAAAACCAACAAAATTTACCACTAATTTTGGTGGAAAAATAAATTTGGGTCCCATTTGTTTTTCTTTGTGTGTTCATTGCCCTTGGTCATAAATTTCATCCCTTAAATCTACAAAATTCTTTAATTTCACCCCCAAACTGAGGGTTTTTATGAATAATTTTATTAGGCATTCAAATAAAGTTGATAAATATATTTATATCAAAAAATCTTTATCATTTTGGCATTTTCCTTTTGGGACGTTTATATGGGCTAAAACTTGAAGCTCTAGCTTTAATGAAAGTCACATGAGAGGTGGAATTGAATGTTCGCCCAATTTTAATAAAACCCATTGTCAAGGGCTTTATAAAAAATAAAGACCTCCATTTATTTATTTATTTTCCATTGATAGAACGTGAATATCTTAGGATTTTAAGAAAAAAATTGTAACATATTTCAAAAAATGGATCATTCTCTGCACTGAACATATCATTATTTGAAATGCCCCATAAGTAAAAGAAAAAAAATTGTGTTTTGTAAGGTGATCTTTAATTACATTTTTTCAAATTTCACAATAGTTGTTACACATCTAGCAAAACATTTTGGATAATTCAAAGGGGGGTTCACCACCACCATCATCAACCTCATCATGGATGATTTTCATGGACCATCATTATTCAATTTTCATCCATAATATAGGAAGTTCATCCACCACCGTTTGATTTTCATCCATAATGTGTTATAATTATGAAAGTGTTAAAAGAAATTCCTTGAATGACAGGTGATCTGGAAACCTTCATGAAAACTTTCTTGAACTAAATCCCCAAATGAATAAATAAAAATAGTTCCCTTCATTATTTTTAATCTGAAGTATGATCATATGTTTGAATCTTGTTGCTCCAATTATGTCAAGTTTCCAATCATTCCATGTTTCAAATAAATTTCCATTCACATACTTTTATTGTAATTTTGTGGCCATGTTTTGTGTTCTTATGTTGTGATCTTGATTTAAATTTAGGTTTATTATTGTTTTAAAAAAAAAAACTCTTATGTTTCATGGGAAATATTTGATTGTGGTAGTATTTGTGTCCATGACACAAATCAACATAAGTCTTTGCATTCATTAAATCATTTTGTCCTTTATTTGTGAAATGGACAATTCATTTCAACAAGCACACATTTGGACAATCATGGTATGATATCATTTTTTAACAATGCATTGTTTGTTTGTGTGATTTTTGTCCACTACTGTTAATAACTTAAAAAAGTTGAAAATGAAAATAATGCATCAAAACATTCACTTGACTTCTTTAGGATTCCATGGGAAGTTAATGAGTGAAATGCAACATTGGGCTAGATGCAACCAAAGGTAGTGTTGGGGCTTAATGTTGTTAAAAGGTCAAGTTGTTCAACAAGACAAGGTTTTTCAAATTTTTTGAATGTATTTCATTTTATGATCAAGTTCATTTGATTATGATTGAAATTTGAAAGGATTTCAATGACAAACAATTGGTGAACAATTGGTGTGTTGGCTTATAGAATATTGTTTGAATGGAACAAAAAAAGGTTTGAATCATTGGAAAACATTTAACCACTTATTTATCTTCCATAAAAATCAAATTTCCCTTAGTTCAAGGTTTGGCAAATGCATTAGGGTTTTTATTGCCCCAAGCTAATGGACGAACAAGTGTAGATTGTGGGTGCACCCATTTAATTGATGGGTTGTTTTGAAGTCTACCCATCTACTTGTTGGGTTTCTTTTCAAAATATGAAAGGTAATTGATTTAATCATGCCTCTATATCATTTTTTTTTGGGTTGTCATTTGCCTTTACGTATCACAAGGTTTCATATCACTATGAAATGTAAAAAAAATTCATATGACTAATTTTTTAAATGATTTTTTTTAGAAACATAAAAATAATTAGCTTCAATTCCTTTAAATTTTATTAAAATGAGGTTCTTAAAATTTTATTTGAAAGATTATGCCAAAATTCATTAAATTAAAACACGTCAATTTAAAAATAATTTTAAATTTTATTATAAACTTTCTTTTGACATACAACTGTTTTAAATCCATTGGATGTTATTTTTAAAATTGCAATAAGGCTTTGATGAAGATTTAATAACAAAAATCATAATGAAATTAATTTTTAATCGATTAATTTTTTTGTATTGTTGTTTCCTTTTATGTTATAAGTTTATTATCACCTTAAGATAATAGACATGCATGTATGATTTTAGGTTTTACTAAGCATGTATGGGGCAAAGACAACTAGTTTTAGTTATTTTATTTTCACTCTAAAGACACAATGTGTGGGCTTAGAAAAAAAAAAAAACATTGGATGAAAGTGGGGGTAGTTGAAAAAGATGAAATTTGAAAGGATTAAAGGATGGAAGATATTTGAAGAAGATTTTTAAAATGATAGACTAATGTGAGAGGCAAATGGATGGAACAATTTTTTTATAAAACATCATCTTTTACATATATATATATATATATATATAATGATGTGCCAATTGGAAATGAATAAAGGTGATGGGGAGAAAATGGAGGCCAAGAAAGATAGAAAATTCAACACAAACATTGTATGCAAATTGCAATCAATGATACGAAATGGACAATATGTGGAAAATCTTTGTTGTATGCACTAATCAATATGTTAAAGAAGTTTAATCCAAAAATGAAAGCTCAAGGGAATTCCAAAATATTTAACAAGCAATGAATGCCAAATAATCAAAGATCAAAAAAAGGATCAAGTACATAACTTGGATATTCACATAAATTATCTTACCTTTGCATATGTATTAAAATATTTGGGTTGATGTGGTGATTGATCATACCTATCAAATCCAAACAAGGGGTTCCCCCCCTCAAATTTTGTGATATAAAAAAATTGACAAATCTTTTCCAATAATTTAGCAAAATTAGTTGAATTTACACTATAAAAAACTCATAATTTGAACTTTAAAAAAAAAATTCTTTTGTTAAAACCAATTCAATAATCCCAAGATTAGTTGCAATTTATGTTTTTTTTTAAAAGGACCCAAATTGATCTTTGATGCATTAAGTTCTTTTCCTAATATGATGTTTTGTAAAGTTCATTATGTGTATAAATAGATGAAACCATATTTTTCAAAAATATATAGTGCTTTACACACCCATCTTGATTGTTTTGTTTTCTTTGTGAAGTTGTAGGTGTTAATTTGGTCATTTGAAGCAAAGTTGCATGTGTTTATTTGTTCATCATTTATGATGTTGTAGGTTTGTGGAATGATGGAAGCAAGTGAAGCAAGGTGTTATTGTTATAGTCGAGGTCAATCTTGGTGCTCATGTCCACCATGGTAGATTTTGACTAGGTCGTAGAGAAAACATTGAAAGGGATAAGATCTTGTTATCTTGTTGGGCTTGATTTATAGCTTAAGCAATATGAAGAAGGAACAAATTAAATATAAAATATGAACTTGTTGCAACAACAACATTGTTGCATTAATCAAGTTGAATAAAAAATGAACTTTCATTCATTTACATTTTGCATTTGTTTTCACACATTTAAAAAATATTTTCCGTGTCTATATATAGTTGATTGTTTCTATGCAATTCATCAAAAATATCTTAATGGTGTTACTTGGTTGTCTTTCTTGGAGATGGAAAGACCATGTTCAATTCCATAGTCTTTGAAGATGCATGTGAGGGGCCAACATTTGAAACTTTTGCAATTCTTCAAGCCTACAAAGCTTGAAGTATTCACAAACTTGTTTAGAGGTTAGCTACATATCAAGAATCATGAACAAAGCCATTATGCTTTGGTTTTCAAGAATGAAAACTTTCTTCAAGGTGGTAACAACCATTTTGCTTTTGTTTGAATGCAAATGGTATTTTCCTTCATTTTGTCAATTTGATATGATTGTATTGTTATTTTTGAACCAATGGACAAGTTATTGAATTGGCATGTAGACTTGTTGGGGAATTCTCATTGAACAACTTGAGCTCGTGTATGTTGGTTGTCTTTAATGATGGCATGGAATGTTGACATTTTGTTGGAGTATATTTGCATGTGTTATTTGACATTTCACCTAGCAAGGAATTTTGCATGACAACAACGAACAATGTGGAAAGAAATAAAATAAAATGTTGTGGGTGTTTGGGTTTATAAAGTTGAAAGCTTTATGTATTGTGTATTTAATTAATGTTTCAGATTTTTGCAAAGCTTGGACAACGCTATGATTAATAGTGAATTTAGCAACATCATGTTTTCTAATGCCCCATATTGATTCCATGACATTGCAATTTTCTCACATAATCCAATTAAACGATTTTGATTGTAATGTTCAATTATTTGATCCCATAATGCATTGTTTTTTTTACCATTATCGGCAATCAGATCTTGTGAAACATGCAAGAAAAAGTGGCACAATTGTGCATTTTCTTTGGGAAAAAAATTTCCCTTTATTCATTCTTGTTAGTGTAGTGGATTCCATTTCGACAATGACAAATGAAGCTATTCAATGCCTTCACAAAACGCCAAATGATGTTTAACATTGACAAAGTCATTTAATGGGCCCATGCTTGCCCCTAATACCATCCAAAGTATTGGCATGTGAGAAGAGAAAATATGTCAAGGCTTTTAAAGTTTGAATGGACACCAATGATAATTTTCACGACTAATTGTAGTTTTGCAAGTGATTTTTCGACAATTGTGGAAATGTTTTTAGTTAGATAATTCAAAACTTTCGCATGTATCCCAAACCATGAAATCAAACAAATTTAGATTAGTTACTTAATTTTAAATGAAATGAAATTTCCAACATTTTCACATATATTCTACAAACACTAAATAGGAAACAAATGCATAAGAAAATTAAGTACAAATGTTGAAGCAATATTAAACTCAAATTTACTTGAAACAAAATGACAAATCTTGAACCTAGATTGAATAATGCATTTTTGTTTCAAGTTCAAAAGCATGCAAATCATCAACCATGATTTACTTTGGATTTACTTTAGTGCCAAACTCTTGCTAAAAGCTCTTCATAATTTGCATTTTTTTTTCACATGGGCCACATGCAAAAAAAATGCATCGTTTAAATATTAATTTAGTATAAAACAACTTAAAAAAACATTTGAAGACATGAATTTCAACAAAATCCATTTTCTCAATTTCTTTTTACACCTAACCGGAAGCTATTACAAAATTGAAGTGTTAGTTTACTTAAAGGAACTTCTCAAAGCAATTGAAGCCTCCCATTCTAACAATCTAGTTGGGCACATATGTGTTCCTTCTCCCTTATGCACAAGTCTATTCCACAAACCTTCCTTGTATTTGTATATATTATAATGTTATAACCTTGTATATGTACAAACACTTAAGCAACGTATCGAAACACACCTTATCCTAAAATGTTAGCACCAAGGGTGGGGTTTTAGGGTGCTTGGGAATTGGGACACCTTTGGGCATGAGGACAAGTAAACTAAATACATGGGCCATACATGGGGGCCATTTTTGGTTTATGATTTTGATTATTGAAAAAAATTAGTTTGCAATTTTTGTTCAAAAATTGTTGCTAATAGATGTTAACACAAATTTTCTTTAGAACAAATAAATGAGACATAGTGGCAAAAACTAGGTGAAGACACAACCCAAGTTACAAACACCCTTGTTCAGAAGAGAAGCTCTAACTCACACTCAATCCAAATGACATTTATTACATACCTACTCAATTATATGGACATGTTTTTTGTTTTGGTGACCATTGATAGATGTTACAACTACAAAATGGAAATTTAACTTTTTTTGTTTGCAACAAAACCATCAAGATGGATTATGAATCTTCCATCAAAAGCTCCCTTGCTCAATGAAAATAAAATTCCCCCAATTCTTTTGACACACGCATGGATCAAACATAATTTTATTTTGGTAAAATTTCCCGAAATTTTGACTCGAAAAAAAAGCTGATTTTGATCTATGAGAAGGATTATTCACCAACAAAATGACCCAAATTTGCGAGATTCCAAGGGAAAAGAATTGACATTACCAGATTTTTTGTAATAGTGAAGAAAATAGAGTGATATTTACATTTTTTACTTTTATGTCTGGTTCATAGCCAAATTTGGCTAAATAATTTTCTTCTGGATGATCACCATTATGGCTATATCACAAAATTGAAAAAAACATTAAAAATAAGAAAGCAGCCATCCCATTTGTATCCTGATTTAAAAGCCGACCAACCCAAGTTGCAGTGCTCAAGCTCAAAAATTATTTCCTCCAAATCTAAAAATATTGTGAAGAAAAATACGAAATATTTAGGAATATTCCATGTGTTGAAATGAAAATTTCAAAAGTAATTAATTAATTATTCGATGGACTTGTGTTGAAGGTTTAGGGTTTAGGGTTTAGGTACTACTTTATCCAGCAGTTAGGGTTTAGGGTTTAGAGGGTTCTACCTGCCACCAAAATGACAATAGAAGCAAACTCAATCTTCAAATCTTGAGTTAGAGTAGGGTAAAGCCCCTGGCCCAGGGCATTCAAGAATAAACAAACTCTGTACACTATACTTTGGATGAAGTCTTTGGATGAAGTATAGCCTTCAAATAGGGTGAAAATGTGTTTGGGCCTGTAAATGTGTGCACTATATAAAGTCTTTTACAAGGCCCGCTTGTTTTTTAATAAATATTTCTTTTGATTGGCCAGCCATAATTAATGGCTCATTATTTTTTTGGGCAAAGAATTGAATGGAAGTTGTCAGATTTCAAGGAATTTTTTTTTATTTTTTATTTTTTATCCTGAAATTGCCATATTTCAACAATAGGTTTCAGCAGCTCTCGAGCATATAGCAGGATATTTTTCCACTTTCCTTCTGACCTGTAGCCAAATTAAACTAACTCCTCTTGTGGATGATCACCAGTGTGTCATCACAAAATTGAAAGAAAGAAAGACATTAGAATTTTATAAATAAATAATTTTAATTTTAAAATAAATGTATTAAAAATTTATAATTAAAATTTTAAAATAATTTAAAATAATAAATAATTATTATAAATAAATAATTTTAAAATTTTAAAAAATATTTTAAAAACCTGTCTCCCACATTATATTGTCCAATTTTTGATGTTTATTCATAGGGGTAATGAAACAATTAGCACTCTAAGTTGGATGTATTAAACACTCGTAGAGGCCCAAATAAGGAGTGAAGGTGGAGCTACTCTTTTACTAGGGACAAGACTCATCCAGTTCTTCTATCAACCTTCAATTCCTTATGTAGTATCGTAACCTGCAACTTCTTACAATGCTCACCCGTCCACTATGTCATTCTGGCCGGTGATCTCTTATGGCTCACTGGTTATGTCCCAATTCTGATTCGACCATCCAAAATATCAAAATGGACAATACCAAAAAAAAATTTTAAAAAAATAAAAAAATCTTGAACTTTTATTCCAATAATAAATAAATAAATAAATAAATAAAATCTTGAACTTTTATTCCAATAAAAATATTATTAAAGTGTTCTAAAATTTCTAAACTAATACAAATTAGACCATTTCTAAACTTTAAATTGTACTCTACACTAAATGTGTCTTAAGGATCATACTCTTGTTTATTTTGTTCATTGCCATGCGATTCCATGTCTAAGGCTTCCAAAATTGTAGCTATCACCTTGAATGTTTAATGTGCCAATCTTTATTGTTGCAAGATCTACAACTTCAAATCTTTTTTTAACACCACAACTTAAAACTAAACATAATCCAACAAAAAAGAAATAAATTGACACAATGGAAGAAACTATAAGATTTACCTCAAGCTTATTGTCACTTTTCTCCAAGTCAAGAAGCTCAATTTTAAGTCCTCATTTTTTTTTCATAAGGTCCTCTTCATGAATTTTTAATGGACCCCAAGTTATCAACACAAGCATCATTTGGCCAGTTTTTGTAGATGCTTATAAGCATCTTAAGATTGTCTATGCCCAATCGAGAATGTCAAAGGTTTGTGCGAATACTAGCAAGATTCAACACTCTTTTTATCCTGATTTAGGAGCCAATAATGCCCAACACTTGTTGGGCTACAAACCCAACATACGAAAATTGAACCTCATGCACTTTACACCACCTAGTGGATTTTTGGCCTCATATTTTGTGACTTTCTTGACCCTAAAATGATTATACTATTCTTTCACCATTGATGATGCCATTTCCTCATCAATCTTCATGAGATTATACAACAAACTTGTGATTTCAATAATGTGGGATGTAGAGCTAGGAGTTCCAACATCTACATCACTTGAATTTTAAAAGTCATATGCAGAAACAAGGAGTGAAAGTAATACCAAGCGGTCATATTCACCAATAATTTGCCATGTTCTCTCCTTGCCAACAAATTGAATGGCCAACCCCAAGCCCTTGTAGCAAGCGTCTAACATCATGCATAACATGTTGTGAGTTTTGACCTTTTGGAAAGAAACCACAAATGAAAGGAAAGGGTTTAAGACTTGTACCATAACTTTCCATCAAAATCTTGGATCTGCGCATATTCAAATGCCTAGCAATCTACCCATAACTTACATACAAATGATATGGCAACAAGGGCATTAGAAAGCAACCAATACCTTCAACTTTGGTTTAACACAAATTGCTAAACCATGGGCCCTAGCTATTGGCAACAACTTGAAATATGGCCCAAACTTGAAGACTTGGCACACGACCTTGCAATGCCAATGATTGTTGCCCTTTGTAACAAAAAGCAATTCCATGCTTGAGTTCAAGAGTCTTTTGAAATAGGATGACTCTTGAAGCAAAACAAGTATTTACATGAATCTTAAGTTTGCGTGGAAGCACCTTTGCAAGTTCACATGCCATTCTTGTCATCCCTTACCACTTTTCTTAATCAAAGTGATGGTTTTTACAAAGCATGTGTTTTTTTATATTGAAATTGAGGTCAAGCCAACACATATTTTGGAATCATTTGTGGCATATTGACAACATTTGGACATTGCATGGCCCCAACATGACCCTACAAAAGGTGTTGACAATCCCAAAATTTCATGAGACATAAATGAGGGTAATGTAGATGTAATGGTGAAAGATTACTCCCTTCATTTTTAACATATGCAAAAACAAAAAATTTAAGCCCATGTTTTCCAACACATTATTTACTTGTAAAACCATGGCATTTCTAAATGTGTCTACAATCTCAAAAAATCTCATAGTTATATAATAAGGCTCCCACTTGTCATTCAAGAAATACATGATAAGAACAAAAGTATTGACACCTCCCCTTGACATCCAATAATCAAAAGATATAATGCAAGTATTACATGATTCAAAAGTTCAAGATACAAACCTTTCCTTCATTCTTTTGACAATCCTACGCAAAATATCATGTCTATCATGTTTAAACTTTTGCATTAATGGAAAATTCAACGAATGATTTGGCCTTGTAATCAACCTCCTAAAAAATGGTGTTCAACAAATGATAAAAATGCAAACTCTTTAGAAATAAACAAGGCAGGGTCATTTTCAAGATGCTTGTGATGAGGATCATCCTTGCTATAGGGAACACTAATGTAGCAAAGAAAACAAAAATAGTGCTAAAGGTTGGGACATGCTTATTTGTAACCCACTTTTCTTTTTCAAGCCCACTTTTATCTTGTGCAATTTTTTCTTGTTCATTTCATTTAATCTAAAGTTGGCAATGACTAATCTTTAAGTGTTTACGAAGGGAACAAATCCCATTAGTTTACCAATATGTAATCATGCCCCCTTTTTTATTTGTAAGTGAAACAATTAGATAACATAAAACACATTTTAGTAATTCTTGTGAGGTTGAATTTGAACTTGATTCACCTTGGCTGAAAAAAAGGCTACGGTGTAAAAAAAACCAAAGTTGTGTCTAAGCTATTTTGGACCACAAGTTTTGGATTTTGTCTTTCCAAAAGTCTATTTGTTTTGCCAACAAAACCCATTGATCACTTGGATGTATTCACATAAAGTTTTTAATAGGTGTTGATGTTGATGGGTGAGTTCTAGAAACAAAAATAAACCCATAACATTTTATTTCCAATGACGGGTCAATGGGAAACATCACTTATGTTGGAAACTCTTTTGAACGTTCCAAAAACTTAAACCTTAAAAAAACATGAGGAAAAACACAAAGGTTAAGAAGAAAATAAAATACCAACATCACAAGACAAAGATCAACATCAAGAACACTATCATGACAATACCCACCATCATAAGAATAAGAATAGAACAAGAACACCATCATAACCACAACCACCATCGCAAGAGTTGGAACAATAGCATGAACACCATCATAGCCATGATTGCCACTGCAAGAATAGGAAAAACAACTATATGACTAACACAACCGTGACCACCATTGTAAGAGGAAAACAACGACAAGAACACCATCACAACCACAACCACCATTGCAACACCAAGATCAATAGGAGGAACATTATCACAATGACCACTTTGGATTGTATCCTTGAATATAATTTTCGTAAAATTTTGTTTTTTTACACCTATGACCAAACACTCAGATTGTTAAGCTTGGGCAATAGTTTTTTGTTGAAATGCAAGGAGCCACTCCCATCATCAAACATATTTTTAATTTATGAAATGCAAATAGCACTCAAGTGTTCTAAATTTATCCCATAGCCATAAACACAAAACAATTTGCGCGGGTGTGAGTAATAAGAAAAATCAAACACAAAGTTTTCACACCACATGTTTGGTAATAATGTGCAAGATGCACGTTGGCGAGTGTAATGAAGGCACATAGATCGACCTAGGTTAGAACATTTCCCTCAACCGATCACTAGCCACGCTATGTTCGGTGATGGGCATATTTACCCTAAAAGATTTTTTACAAGACCCACAATTTCTATTAAAGATGCCAAACTCAAGTGGGTGGGTTGCTAGCTACTCAGCTTAACAACTGAATGCTTGCAATCGAAATCTTGATTATGCCAATCAATCAGATGCTAAGTTCCAACAAAGTTCAGTTGATGATGGTATTCTTCTTTTTTTTTGCTCACAATTAATGAAGACTCCATTTCTCCCCAACCCATAACTATAATATATACTTCTATAAGGAAGTGTAAACCCCATACTTCTATGAGGAAGTGTCTATGTACTTCTTAAAGGAAGTGTTTTTAGCTTACAGATATGGATCGAAATATGTGCATGAAATTGTTGGGTGCATCAGCTTCGGAAGGAGCCCACAATCCAAGCCCACCTACTACAAAACCCAAAGTGCTTGTAGTTTGGGTTGGCAATGGGCATGTAGAAGTTTTACCCCCTTCCCCCTCACCAAACAATCCCCCTTCTTTCGGTATTCACTCTATCAACTCACATAAAATAGTACACACTATTTTATTTTATTTTTTGGGGTCCAAACCAATTGATTTTCCCACCAAAATAGTGCCATGTAGATTTAGCCTCAATTTGTCACTTTTTGGTCTTGGACCTTCATCTAAAGGTCATGGGTCCAATTTGTGGCTTTTATTCAATAGGATTGCTCTATTTTATAGGACCTTAGACCTTGGACTCTCATTTTAAATTATCTTTAATAGTCACCTTTTTTCCTACATATATGATTGTTCATTATAGAACATGTACCCAAGTGAAACCATTTATTAATTTACCTTTAGTAGTCACCTTTTTTGCTACATATATGATTCTTCGTTACAGAACGGGTACCCAAGTGAAACCATTTATTAATTTACCTTTAGTAGTCACCTTTTTTGCTACATATATGATTCTTCGTTACAGAACGGGTACCCAAGTGAAACCATTTATTAACTTAGTTGAGGATCATCCACAATTGATTCATAAGGGCCATTCAACAAATGGTGCACTAGTGGGTGTTGGTTCATTCTTGCCTAATATTTCCACATAATTGAGGTAGTTTTTTTTTCAAATTGTTGTAATTGTTTAACACCCACATCTAGAATTATAATTTCATTTAATGTGCTTGTTGTGATTAGTCTCTAAATTTTTATTTTAAAAATTTATTCTAAAGCTTCATGCAATTGACATATATCAATAGAATTATCCTTAAAGTTGTACTTAGTCCATCCCTTATTTGGTACCTTTTTATTTTGTCACTCTTTTCATTGTTGTTATCCATAAGGTCCAAATAAATTTGATCAAACAACAAATCTTAACATGAGATTTTTCAATTTTATTATGATTTGCATTTAATGCAATTATGCTGGTGGTCATCCTTTGGTTGCCTATCTCAAGATTTGCATTGGAAATCACATTTAAAATCAAACTCCTTTTAGCACTTGTGAAGGTGCAAAAAACAATTTGATTTTGATTATGGCACCTAATGCAAATTAATTAAACAATTTAAAGTTCACTTAACCATTTTTGACGTGTTTTGAACCCTTAATGAGCAATTCCACCCCTTGTATGAAATATTTTACATATAACTTTAATAATTTAAATATTATTTGCTCACTACCAAATCATCAATTAACTCAAAATTTCTTCCACTAATAATGGTGGTGTTTTAATTAACACGCAATTCACAATGTTGATGAATAAAATTTGACAAATTATTTTGTATATAACTTTAGTCGTCATCATGGATTACATCATTAGTTAAATTTGAAGAAGGATAATATATTTTCAATAACTTCTATCACTTGGGGGGTGGGGGGGCAAAAATGAAAAAAATCAATTGCAAGAAGGAATTGGACAATCAACCAAGTTGGGAAAGGGAGAAAACCTCCCAAGGTAAATGCCAAAGAATCAATTAATAATTATATTATTAGGAGATCTAACGTAATGTTAATTAATCTACAATTTTCGCCTATCACAAATAACCGAATGAGAACTCCACTAAGAATTGAAATTATGGAGGAGGTCTTCCTTAGCTTCAAGGGCTTTATCAATAGCTTAGAGGGTTTTCTCCAAGTTACTTTACTATAATCAAAAAAATTATCCCAAATTAATTGTTGTATCTTTTCACACCTCCAATTTTAAAGTTTCAAGCTCTTTTTATTGCATTTTAATAAAGTAATGCATGTTGTCAATCATTTGAGTAAGTTCCACATTGTGGAAAACTTATGATACTAGTTAGAAAATGGCTTGCCTAGTATCAATTGTTGTTAGGTGAGGGGTTGTTAGGGCATGTTTCTACTTGTACATGCTTCCAATCGATTGAAGATGCTTGTTACCCAATATCATGCTCTATGAACCCACAAGCAATCCCAAAATATGTGCAAGAGAGATTTGGGGACCAATTGCAAGCAATGTGGCCAATTGGTATCCAAAATGGGATCCAATTTAACTTTCCATGTACTAATAGTAATTGCATGGTGTGAGAGAGACCATTAAAGGTACCTCCTTTTGTGATATGTTTAAGCAATATAAACCAATCCACTTACGTTTCAAGTCATGAAGGATCAATGAACCCCATTTAACATTTGGAGACTTTCCAAGTTTTCATGGATTATTTAGGAATTTTTAACCTTTGGTTATTTGTTTAACCCATTAAAGGCATGTAATCTTGCCAAGTTCAAATATTTGTATCAAATTCACGTAATTCCAATTTTCTATAAAAGATAAATTAAATATTTAAAAGGGAAATCGAAACTACCTTGACCTTTCATAAGATTGGGCCTCCTCTTTTCAAAAATACAAAATGTATTTTGGTTTTGAGGGAAAATGTTTAATTACATTGTAATTCTATATCTTGGAGTCATCAATGGCGGCTTAAATAGGGAAGTTTGCAATCCCATTTGTCATAATTGTTCTTCAATGATTTCAAACGGTGCAATTGGCATGGTGTCATTCACAATGTCAAATGTTCCAACCAAAACTTCCATTATAATGGCGCCCAAGGCTAAATTTGTTGGTGAAACATCGTTATTGCATACAATATTTAAAATGTGGGTCCAATCACCTTATTCAACCTTATCAAAACCATATAGTTCTTGAGCTTGGGACTATGCGAAAGGAGTAGATCTATCTTTTACCAAAATGTCTTTTATCCTTTGAAGCCTCTTGTTTCATAGTTGGCCAATTTATTTGATTGATAGCCCATATACTCAATTTTCCATCACATGTTATTTTGGAAAATGGGTGGGTCTTTGGGTTCGCATCATACCTTGATGGATTTAAACAACTTGCCCCAAGTTTGTCAAGAAACCTTTGGGTGGAGGTATGCTTCTGAAACAAGGCCCATTAGATGTTGGGCATTCACATGTAGTGTTTTTAAGGTTACATTTTTATAAGTTTGTATTGTAACAAGGCTTGTATGTTTGACTGTCATGTTCATATGCCTTCAACATCCATTTAACCAATAATACATGTTCAACATTTTGATAGTATTAAGGCCTCCCTTGTTACGATTAGTTTTGACAACAATTCATTTAATTCATTTTTTTCCTCATCACTTGATTAGTTCCTTGCCAAAGGGAATTTTTAATGAGACCTTTGATTTTACAAATGATTTTGTGGGACCAAAACCAACCTAAGATGGAAGATCACAAGGTTGAAAAAAGGAGCTAGTCAATGATGATTGACCAACTAACTAAAAATAGCTTGGTAAAATAGTAGTAATAATAAATTTTTTTAATGTCTTTTGAACCATAGTTTCATGTACCTTATTTAGTCCTAAGTTAAGTCCAAAAGGTGTGCCTAAGAATTGATTAAAATTATTTTCCTTTGCCAACCAAATATTTGAATTTGAATTGGGGTGGAAACCAAGTGTTATTAACTTTCATGAAAAAATTGGCATCCTCAAAAAAAAAAAAAAAAGTTGAATAAAATTGACAAACTCTTTTGCCATCCCTACTTGTCACATTCCATGAAAAGAAAAAAATCGAAAAATTTGGTCATATATTTGGGAAAAGTCCATTTGAAAAAAGATTGGGTGAAAGTATGATTGGGTGGTACCACTAAGAACATCACACCTCCAATTTTTGGACCCATTGAACTTTGAAGAATGCATGAAACATTTTTTAAAAAAAAAATTTCATAGATTTTTTTTTTCCATACATTAACCAAGTTGTATAGACTTTTGAAATTTAATGATATTAAAAAACTTGAATTTTGATGTTTCCATTCATTACATTTACAAAAAGTTTTAGCAATATAACAATGGATATTTTCCTTGAACTTTTTGGTCAAGATTACTTTTAAAGCAAGTTTTGGGTTGTAAATAATAAAATTTTCAAAGGTAATTTATATGGTATTATATTTTAGTATTTATTAAATAATTAATCGAGTATGAAAATTTTGTTTTGAAGTTTAAGAGTGTGATCCCTAAAAGGCTCACAATAATTAGGAACATAAATTGGTACCAATTCCCACCATTTTTATTCCTATGAAAATTGAAGGCCATATATTTTGGCATGCAATGTATAAACATGAAAAAAAAATTAAAAATTAAAGGAAAATGCCTAGGAACATTGTTTGGTCAATTTCAATTCTTTAACCATTTTTTAAGGTGATTCCCAATGAGTCCACCCAACCATAATTTCACCCTTCTTATTTATTACGACTTCTTGGCCTAATTTAAAGTTTCATGGAAAACAAATATATTGTCCAAGATGAAACATAGTGGGAGAAAGGTTGTTTGGTTTAGGTTTATAATGTTAAACAAGATAGGTTGACGTTTACATTGGAGCACCTTGGCAAAGACCTTGCAGGTGGTGTTTAACAAAATGATTGGTGTGAATTTGTGAGGAGTTGTCATCCCCTATTGTTAAAATGCATGGTGATAAGTCCATGTCTTATTAGCTTGGCAAAACACATATTTTGGATTGTTTGGTAAAACATGTTGCTATAATCCTATTCTATGACATGCTAGAAGTGCTAGAATTTTTTTTGTGACAACCCCATTGGCATTATTGCCTTTTTTTTTTGCCATCTCATGGACAATGCATTTCTTAAGTGAAGAATTATGGGCATTCAATGGCATTTGTGAACTTGTGTCCTAGAAAATTGAGGATGACATACATTAGATGATAGTCCATCATGGATTGACTTTCTATTTGACATACAAAGATTGATAATATTTATGGTACAACCAACCAATTTGTTCACATCTTCAACCAATTCCCCATTGGGTTTATGCAACTTTGTAATAATAATGTTATGAGGTTATTTTTTGATAGTTTGAAAAGGTTATGTCATGTAGTCATTGCATTAACCTTCCATTTCAATTAACTGCAAATGTGTTTGCTTTTAGAATGTTGGGCCTCAATGTGCTCTAGTTTGAATTGTAGTTCCCTTATTTGTTAAGGTGTGGGATCAATAGGTCTTTAATGTAGCTAGCTTTGAACAACTTCAAGATTGCACTTTAGTTTGTTTTCCTCCTATTTGACTTTCAAGTTTTTGTTTTTTGCAATAACTTTTATAAAAGGAAATCACATGTTTGAATTTGAGGAAAAACCCAATCAAGGGTCCTTGACTTATCAAAAGTTCCAATAATTGTGAGTCAACCCTAACAATGTTTTTGGTATTCAACTTTGAACAAACCCTTAGTCAAAGATTTTTTCTAATTCAACCAAAAAAATATACTAAAAAATGGCTGGACAATGTGAAGAGAATTATATGACCTAGATTAAGTCATAATATCTTTGCATTTATACAATTGGTTTTTGAGGTAAGGTGATTGACATTTGTGAGTTTGGTGGGTGTCTTTTGATTTGGAGGGGGGCAGGGACCCCCATAAATAGTGGGAACACATTGAAATAATGAATGGGTTTTTGAACTTTTTGCACCAACTATGTGGGTGGGAAAATACATTAAATAATGGGCTAGTGATTAGTCATGGAAACATGCCTTTAGAACATATCCACCACAAAGCCATGAAATGCCATGGTAATATTAAGCTTACTAACACCCATGTTGAAAACCAAGAATGGGCACCTCGATGTTGCTTGTGAAAAATCAATGAAAGTTTGGCCTCATGAACTTTTTCTTTCACCTTTAACAATTTTGTACATTTTCAGAAACTCCATTTTGGCTCTTCAAGTAGTAATCAATATCAAAAGGGCAATGACAAAGTAATTTTTTACTATGGCAATGACAAATAAAGTTTTTACTATGTTACGATGCAATAAAGGAAAGAACTTTTGTGTGATGAAACACAATAGTTTGTGTGAAACATGCTTATGGTGTCACAAGTTTTAATGCAATGTATGAAATGCACAACTTTCATGAACTTTGACAAATATATTGATACATAGACCTATTGTTAGAATTGGAAATTTGCTCATAAAGTTGGTGGAAATGTAAAAAGATGTTTATAGCTTGAACTATGAATTTTATTGCAAATGCAAGTGGCCTTGATAACAATTTTGACATTTAGGAATTAGGAGATCACCTTAGCTTGGATATGGCATGAATCCACCTTGCCAGTTCTTGCATAATGTGCCTTAATTGTTCAACGAAGATTCACAATGATCTTTTCATTGTCATCCTCTTCAATTTTAATTTGTAGTTGTGCATTGATTTCATGGTTCATTTGCTTCAAAAAATCCAATTAATAAAAGATTGTCCATGAAATATCAAATGCGAATGGGGATTTGGACCTCTTAAAGGTTCCACATAGCAAAGGTTGCATGCAAATCTAGTAAAATGTTGAAGAGGTTGCATGACTGTCAAGCTCCAATGAAGGTTGCATTTGTAATTCAAAGTCAATGTTGGCAAAGTGGAAGTTGATGTTGCACATTGTTTATAATTCCTACATGGAGTTTGTTGCAGAACTTTTGAATTTTGTGAGCGACATTGTTTTGAAGCTCTTTAGGTTGGTGTTGCACAATGCATGTTGCTCACACTAATGGGCCATGTTTTGGAATCCTTGAGGTTCGTGTGGTTGAAATATCGAAGGTCCACAACTAGCACATTAGTGTGCAAAAAACTTTTATGCACCAATTTTATGTCACTTTTGTGTGAATGTGTTGGCATTTGAACATGAACTTTGAGGTTGGTAAATATCATGCATAGGTGGTTCTATAGTTTGCCATTATCAAGTCTTTTATATAGTTTTCATTACCAATGATGCTCTTGAAACAGAACAAGTAGCACTAAGGTTAATACTAGTGTTGGTCAATTATAGGATTTTAGACCTATCCACAAGATATGAATAAAAGAAAATGAAAAATTCCTCTTAGTATAAGGATATGTATCCGGATATTCCACTAATTTTTTAAATATCATAGGGTATGCATTCATGAAATTTTTCATTCATTGTTGGATATGCATTTGTTGGTTTTCAAAATCATAAGAACTTGTAGATATGTATAGCGGTTATAATCAACAAGTTGAACATGTTAGTTCATGTGCAAACAATTTTGAAAAAAAAACATAAAATAGCTTGTGAAGTTTGAATTAAACACTAATTCTTTATAGAACTTTGCCCACTATAGTGCGAGTTACATGCAAAAAAACAAAGCAATATCCACACAAACAACAAAGCACCCCAACCCACAAAATAAAAGCCCAAGAAACCAAAACTCCAACAATTTGTTGAGCTCCAAAAACTAATCCATAAATCACCAAACTTGCCACATCGAATAAAAAATTAAAGGTTAAATGGTTAGTTGGACATGAACAACGGAAAAATATATATTTTTGGTTTAGGGTTCAGGTGAATTACCTAATCTTCATCAATTTATAGCTCCTTGAAGTATTTAGCTTCTTCCATCATCTCATAATTATCCTCGATTAAACCAATTTCAGCTTTTAAGTAGTCTTTGAAATCCACATTGAGTGTGTAATTTAGGCGCGGGTCATCAGGGCAATTGTCGATGATAGCAATAATCCGATTCAAATTTTGGACTTGTAGTAAGTGGCATCGCCTTAGAGTTATCAAAACACTAACTAGGCTAAACATTTTTTAAATCTTAATTTGAGACCTTGGAATCCCAAGAACTTGTTTGGTAAGGAAGCCAACATTTGAAAATTGACCTTCATGGGTCTTCCTCCAAGCAAATGGATCTTCACACATAGGTGGAAATGTAGCCAACCTCCAAAATAAAGATAATTCCCTAGTAACCAATGTTCATGAAGATTCTTCCATGGATGCCCCAACACCAAACATATTGGTTTCATCTTTCTCAACATGAAGTCTAATCCCATCATTTGAAGCAACCACTTGTGGTTGGATAAAAGGATTTAACCTTTAAAAAATTGTCATCAGAAGTGGGATGATTTTTTTCATATCATACTTAATGCAAGGCAAATTGCATTCCCATGCCCCACATAATTTTCAACAACATGCAAAGGTTTGTAATAGGGATCCAACATTAATGTTAAGATATTTTGAACCTGGCAAAAATCAAATGTTTTCAAAAATTGTAAAAATGGTTTGATCACCTTCACCACTTCCTACCACATGTTTTTGTTGAACATTTGGAGCTCAACATTAAATTGGTCACATGTTTCACTCCCATCAATAAAGGGATCTAGCTAAAATTCCATGGCCAAAACAAATTGATTGTTGTCACTAAGGCATTAGACAACAACTAGTGGCCTCTAAATTGATTTAGCACACATGTAGACACCACTAGATTCAAACATGTAGTGATAGCTTCAATAATGGCCCACACTTGGGCCTTTGGGACTTGTTGTTGCAAATTCAATGTTTTTCATTTGCCATAACACAACAAAATTATAGCTTTGAATTCCAAAGTTTTTTCAAACATGATTACCTTGCTAACAAACCTTATTTCGACGAGAGTATTCAATTTTCAAGGCCACAACCCCATATCCATGCATGCCCTTTCCCACTCTTGCCTTTCGTTCTTTAATTTCTTTGTCCATGTAATTGTTTCATGTAATCTAACCTGAGAGACTTTCACATTCACTAAAGTTAGTCCTACAGAAGCTTTATCATCATTTATTGCAGAGTGGCAAGCTTTAGACATGACATGCCCAAAACAAGTACCTTCATACACCCATGAAATCTTTAGAGGCTTGCAATCAACAGTAAATTGCAATGATGTAGTCATGGACCCCAAAATTTTGCCCTCATCTTTCACAAAGGCAAGAACATGGTGGATTAATACAAAATTTTCCAACAAACCTTTGAGTTGCAAAATCATGGCACTGCCACTAGTTCTTAAACTTCAAACAATCCTATAGTAACATGCTGTTGAATCTAGCTTTCATCCAAATAATTAATCACTAATGCAAAAGTGTCTACCCCACCTATGGACATTTAAAGATCAAAGCTTGCAAAAATTGTGGTTGCAATTTCAAGACTAGGTAGCACATGCAAATTCATGGTTTTTTGGACCATTTTAGGTGACACATATTCCATAAGATTTGAACAAAAAGGAAATGACACAAGGACATTGATGAAAAATTAACTTCCATAGCTAGATGTTTTTGCATGTTGATAGAGCTTGTATCTTTTACAAATGTGAAGGATCAAATCTTTTAGAAGCCAATGTTTTGCTTCATAACCATGCTTGTAAGGATTTGTTGAGCAAAAAATTGTTGTAATTGTAGACCCAAATGGTGCAACACTTTTCTTCCTCGGTTGTCAACTATGATTTATATCAAAATGGTTTATTACAATAATATTAGTTAGTTTTAATTTTCTTTTTACAAGCGAACGACCATGGGCAATATCAATACGAGTTTTCATGGGAGTAATGCCATTCATTTTATTTTATTTGATTAATCCTTTACACAAAATAGAATTTTGGTTAGGAAAAAACCAACTTCTTGAAAAGTCTACAAATGATGCATCACAACATTTGTGGGTTCTTGAAATCAACTGAAAATTTGTCATTAATTGCAAACAAACCCCAACAAATTAAATTTTTGTTGTTTGGTTTCCATTTATGAACTTGAATTGTAATAGTTACAAGATGTAGCTCATCATTCTTTACAAGGTCATTCTCATATTGCATTAGGTGGACGCTTTCAACATTTAAAATTTGGTTACTGGGTTCATGTTTAGCTTGGGACTATCCTGATCAACACCACCAACACTTTCAAGAACCATAATCTCATCTTCTTTTGCCATGGATTTTTTTCAATAATAAAAAGGGAAGATAATTAGGATCAACCAAATCAAAAGAAAAAAGGCCAAAGTTTTTTAAAAAAAGAAAAGAAGAAACGTGTTTGGAGATCTACATATCAATCAAATGTAGCACATGTAGAAAAAAACTTGTTCTTCACCGACTACTTCGAGTTGCAAAAACGAATTATAAGATTAAACCTTTGTAGTAGTTATATGAAGTTCGACAATTAATTAACTGATTGAACAACAAAATCAAAAATTAACAATTTAATTTTGGCATTTTTGAGACACCTGCAAATAACCAGATAACAAACAAGGAAGAAATAAAATGAGCATTCAAGGCTTGATGCCTTTGAAAAACTTGCAAATGACCATAGTGCAAACATGAGAATTTTTTTTAACCAACACAGGAAGCTACAACTAATTAAACGATTGAAGAGGAAAACCAAAAAGTAATGAACTAATTACTTTGGTGCTTTTGAAAACCTTGCATATGACTTAAAAAATAAACATAGGAAGAAATAAACAAACACGTCATTTTTGAAAAACTTGCAAACAACTAGAAAAAAAACAAGGAAAAAATAAAAAGAGCAATTGAAGTTCGACACCTTTGAAAAACCTGCAAATGACTAGAGTGCAAACATAGGACAAAAGAAAACCAAAATAAGAAGCTACAACTAATTAAGTGATTGAATAACGAAACCAAGAAGTAATAAACTAATTACCTTTGGAGTCAACACTTATGAAAACCTTGCAAATGACTAGAGAGCAAACAAGGAAGAAATAAAATGAGCACTCAAGGCTCGATGCCCTTGAAAAACTTGCAAATAACCAGAGCACAAACATGAGAAAAAGGAAAACCAACACACAAGGCAACAACTAATTAAATGATCCAAAAATAAAACTAGGAACAACAAGCTAACATTGGTGCCAAACAAAGAAAAGTTCATAGAAAACACCTGAAACAAAAATGTTCAAAACTCAAAACTTTTCGTCATTTGAAATTTTTAAAAACTTTTGAAAGTGTTGTTCATTGTCGATGATGTAGAACAAAACTTTTAGTCTTTCAAAATCTACAGCAAGTACATTATGCACACTAGATTGTTCAAGCTAAATTGCAGAAATGAGAATGTTCAAAACTCTTTTTTGTTTGAAGTTCCCAAAATTTCTAAAAAACGCTATTCCTTGCCAACAATTCAAAGCAAAAAACTTTATGTCTCTCAAAGCATACAAGTACACACTACACACTGGAGTGCTCAAGTTGGATTGCAGAAACACATGGTGACATTAATCTTCATTTTTTACACTCAACATTTTCACATTGCTAAAACAAGTTTGACACTTAACGTTGTCATGTTGCTAAAGCAACTTCGACATGACATTGCCATTGTAAGTTGTCTTCAACCTTCAGTCCTCAATCCTAAACATTAATCCTTGAAAATTGATTGTTAGATGTTGTATCATTTGACCTAAACCCTAAACCTAAAAGGACAATTCATATCGAAACCAAATATGAATATAATAACCATAATCATCACCATTCATGACCGTAACCATCCATCACTGGAAATGTATATATTAATCCTAACATCCATAATCATCACCATTGAATCATCACCATAACAATTATGAATATGATAAGGATATAATATGTTAATGCACCATCCAAATATCAATAGGATAAGGATATAAACCTAGTACATACATGTTAGTTGTGAATAAAGTTAGTTATAAAAATTGACTCAGAATCTGAATATGCATTTATGCATATTTGACTATTAGACATATTGATAACTAGGAAAATCCTATAATTGGCCAACATTGGTTAATACCAGTATGGGGTGGGTGTTTGATTTTGGAGATGACATTTGGTTTTGGGTTTCAAATACCTTAATTGAACAAGCAAGTGTGAAATTGCTTCTCCTGTGATTTGAAAATAATGTTAGCTATTTTTGGATGAAAGCCACTTGGACTGCATTGGACTGCTAACAATAGTGTCCTTCAATGACACTAAAAAAGAAAATAAAATCTACTATGTTTCTACTTTTGTGTGTTTTTGGTGGTTTGGCAGGATACGATGAAGGAAGTAGGTGAGATAGTTTCTGAGATGGAAGAAAATATGAGCAACCCAATGAGAACTCTTCAAGGCTTTGTGGATTAAATTTCTATAAAGTGATTAACAAGGGGGATTTTGAGGAGATGAGGAAATGAGGTGATAAGGAGGGTATTTGAGGCTGATTGAGGAAGGACTTGGGCATCATTTTTTTTTGTCTGGAAGTTTTTGGGGAATGATGAAAGAGAAGCTATGTTGCTAGATTTTGGAGGAGCACTAAAAGTGTGGTTTTTGATTTTGGGTTGTTACAAATAGGAGAAGTTGTGGGAGTGAGGTTTGTAGATCTTTGTCTTCAGGGAAAGTACAAATTTTTTTTGTTGCGCAATGTACTCAAGGAGGCAGAGTATCTATCTTAGAACGGGGTATGATGAGAAGTTCTAGAGGTCTCGAGAGTAGCCAACAATTGTTCTCAAGAGTTTGTTTTTGTGTTTTGTTTGTATTTGGGTTTTGTTGTCTTGCTTTTCAAGAGTGAGTACCCTGATTTTGGGAACTCCAAAGGACTGCAGCAGTTCATCGAGTCTACAAGGTTGATCACAAAAGGGATGGTTGTAGTTCTTTGTAAGGATTCTTGAAGCAGTGACTTGGGGAAGTCAATGTGTTGTATTCTTGTCTTTTGTCTTGTCAAATGGAGCAATGGTGTCAAGGAAATCTGATCATTTGATTTGTGTGGGTTTGAGGACTTTGGGAAGAGAGGCTAGTGGGCTCAAGAGAGTGAGATCAGAGTGATCTAACCCCCTGAAAACCTCAAGCCTCTCTATGATGAAGAAGGCGAATTTTTTGCTGGTTTCTGGACAGAATTTCTGTGGCCACTGGCTTGGGCCATTGCAAAGTTTGGAGAGTGTATTTGCTCTTCAGTATATACATGTTTTGCATTTTGTTTGTTTGTGTCCTTGTTTTTTGGTGACACTCCTCTTGTGGTTGGAAGACAGACTGAAAAGTCTTTAAAGTTGACATGACCCTTTAAGCTAGGGTAAGCTAGCCTTGTCCAATTTCAGATGCTTTCAATGGATCACAACATCACATGGTTGGCAGCAAAGTACCAATTTTAAAAGTCCCTCATTCCCATAAACTGATCTGAGATTTGAAACGGAGTTCGTTTTTGGTTGTAATCTAATCTCTTGGCATGCGAACTCTCTGTCTATGCAGGTTGCCTAGTTTGCAGACTTCTAAAATCCCGATGATGTTATGAGTTGAGAGGCCCTGGAATCCATATTGTTCCCCAGCAAACCCACTCTGGCCGCTCTGGAACCAAAATAAGATGTGAAGATTCACATAATCTTTTATATGTCTCCCTGCTGCAACTGATTCTCAATCCTTCCACCATACCACTCAATCCTATAATCCTTTTTAATCCCAAAATGTGTAAATGCACAAACATGAGATCATAATCTGAAGACCATTGCAATTAGCAGTGGTATCATGATCTGTAAAACACAATTTGTGTGAAGTGTAATATTTAAGAGCAACTCAAGTCACACCTGCCATTGGGACCTTCACTAGCATTATGATATTCAACATAGAGTGTTAATTGTTTCCCCAGCCCAGGGCTTCAAAAAAAAAATCATGACGCAGCCAAACTTGCGATCATTCACAAGAATATTTAACCGAATTTGGCTATACTCCAGGTCTGAAATTACAAGAAAGAGAGAACATTTTATATTTTTGGCTACATTCAGTTGAAGAAATTTTGTGAATTTGAATTAAATATTTTCATACTATTTGAAGCTTGTACTTCATCCAATCTACAATGTGCAAGTCATTTTATTGCTGTCTATGGATGTGCTTGAAATAACACCATGAAACTGAGTTTGGATCTGTAAATGTATCAAATTGGTTACCCATTGGTATTTGATATTGATAACTACGACATCACTAAAATGAAATCAATACAAATGGTTGTTTTGGACCAGTGTTGGCTGGTTATTGACCATTGGGTCTAGGTTACTTTTTAGAAATGTTTTTGGAGACCACACAGGTTATCAATATCAATTTCTTGTCAAGAAGGTTATCAAATAAACCATTCATAATTTCCTGTTTTCATGCCAGTTATTAGGTTATAAGGCTAAAAAACTGAAAATAATAATTTTTTTCTATTTAGTTTAATTTTTTGTATTAGTGGTTAAAGATAGATAACCTACCTAGATGATAATTGGGCCATCCAGGTAGGTTATTAGATTTTTGAAAACTCAATATCAAACAATAATCATATTAACCAGTTATCAAAAAATCAATAACCAACTGGTTAAGTTATTAATAACCGACCAACACTGGTTTGGACTTTGGACCAGTCTGGCTTAAGGCCTCCCCTCACCTAGAGTTTAGAGTTTAGAAAACTTTGCTATCCCCACTAGCAAATATTGGCTTTTCCTTCTTCAATTTGAATTTTCCAAAAGCCAATGAAGCATAAGTTATTAATTGTTTGATAAATCCTGGAAGAAATCAACCATCTTTTTGTGAATAGTAAAACTTGACTTCACACCCACTCGGAAGAATCACCTTTAACACCATGTTGGTGGCCAATAATTGATTTGTGTTAAGGAAAACCCCAAAAGGTTGTGAGATCTACAACATCACATCATGTTGAACGGAGTATTGAAATGGTGACAATCAAGGTAAGAGTACATCCATTAGCAATGTCGAGGGAGCATGATAAACACCATCGTAATGCATCAACAACACATAGTTAACTGTAGGGTAAGTCTTGGGGGTGGGGGCATTCCCAAAATAAGGGGTCTAGGACAAGGTAACAACTATGTGTGACCTCACATTTTGGGAATGTCCCCGACTTGTGGCCTTACCCATTGTAAAGCATGAGGTGAAGTCGGGTAGTACTATTGCGACTTGGACAAATGTCTCTCAAATAATTGATTAATTTTGAATTTTTCATTTCAACAAATAGAATATTCTGGAATATTCAATATTCTCCTTCACAAAAAAAAATTCATTTAAATTTTTTTCCCCCAAAATTTCTGAATAACATAATTATTGTTGAAGCTACAAAGGCACTATGGTAAATCATTTTTTAGAAAATTTTCATTTAGGATATAGGGTATTGAAAAAAGTAAAAGAGTTTTCTAGGGTATTAATTCTGTGGATTCAGCTGTAGTTGCAAATTTGAAGTACATTTGTTGGCCTTGCCTACCAATCCAAGGATAGTATTGTGTTTAGATTCATTATAGAGTATAGTAGCTTAATGGATTTCGGCCCCTAGGTAATAGTAGGTCTATTTTTATATGAGGATTTTTGAAAGAGGATATTTTGGCTTGTATTGAAACTTGAGATGAGTTATAGAGTGTTCTGATATCTTGAAGGATTTTGGTATTCTTTTAGAGGATTTTTTTGAAGATTATACTTTTGGAAGGTGAAATATTTGAATTTCCATAATTCTTCTTCTGCATTAAGATACTTTTTTTAATGTAAATGGGGAGGCCACAGTGTGACACACTACTTGTTTATTTTTGGTGTACTGGAGCGCTGAGTCAGTTGTCCCCAGCAGATCAGAACGCCTCCTCTCAAGCTCTGTCAAATTAGGAATCAATGTCAACTAGTGTTTGAAAATCTGGTTTCTGTGCTACTTACAAACCCATTCTGTCAGGAAAGAAAAAACTGCAAAACATCCTGACTGCTTCCCAAGCTCTCAGTGAATGAGGTCAACTTGTTTCTCTTCATAAAGGACCCCCTTCCACTGATCACATGCAGACCACCGTTCACCGTTTGCATTAAAAACCTTTTGTGCTACACACCAAGGAAGGCATGCTAAGAGGTAAGGATCTCAAATCATGTGTAGGTAAATTATTTTTGAAGTTTCTGTTTAACACAAAAAAACTCTATTGGATCACTGCAGCCTGATAGAGTGAATAATTTCAGGATGGGATTTTGTCAATTAAGTAGTGGAAGAACATTCAAGGAGAGAAATGTGAACAAACTTCACATTTCAAGGAGATCTCTCTCCTTGAATTATTATGGGGTGGATCCCCTCTTTGTGTGCTTATGTTTGTTCTCGAGTGTATCCTTGACATTTTTAAAACAAGATTTTTATACATGAAAATCTTATATATCATTTCGCATGTCACCAGAATTCAATTTTTTCAAAGTTACACAATATACATCATTCAGTACAGAATTAGATTTTTTTTTTAACAAAATCATGGAGCCAGTTGATTTTTACTACAAGAGAACACATGGCATCACCAGACAAGTATCTTCTTTGGAATTGAAGTCACCATATCAGGCACCTTGCCAATTTTAAAACAAACCCTGTGTACTGATGCTGGTCTTGAGAATGTGTACTTTGTATGCTGTAAAAATCAACTTTTCATGCTGGTCTTGAGAATGCAGTACTTTGTATGCTCTAAAATCAACTTTCATACTGCCCTTGAGAAATGTGGTGCTTTGTACGTTCTTAAAACCAACTTAATGTTGATCACAAGAATGTGGTACTTCGTATGTTCTAAAATTGGCATTCATATTGAACTTGAGAATGTGGTGCTTTGAATCTTCTAAAATCAACTTTCATCTTGGTCTTGAGAATGTTTAATTTGTATGTTCTAAAAATCAACTTCATGTTCGTCTTGAAAATTTGTACTAAGTTGTATGTTCTGAAATCAACTTTCATATTGCTCTTGAAATTTGAGAGCATACCTTGCATGTTCTAAAATCAACTTTCATATTGGTCTCGAGAATGTGTACTGTTTAATGTTCTAAAATCAATGAAATCAACATTCATATTGGTCTTGAGAATGCAGTACTTTGTATGTTGTAAAATCCAATTTCATGTTGGCATTTTCACTGGAAGATTTTGCTTGTCATGATCCTTCTGTCAGTTTTCCAACATTTTGGCAATCAACTGAGGAAGTCAAAAAAGCATGGACAATTGTATCTAGCAATGCTCTTTCATATCAAGGGATTTTGATCACTAACTGAGCACTTCTCTATCTTGAGTCCAATTTGCAAAATGTCCAATGATCAATCTTCATTTTGTTTCTAGGCATGCATGGATTCCTTCTGGCATGTGAAATCGCTGCTAAAACTGAGGTGGTCAGAGATTATCAGAGTGAACAAGCTTGATTGAACATTGTGAGGAGGATATGGGACTTGTAATGCATAAAATTTTCAACCAGCAAGTCTTGCAATTTCAGTAAATCTACTGCAAAGGTTGTGTACCATTACCAAAGAGTAAACTATCTGAAGCTCTATAATTCATGCTTAGATCAAGTCAGACACTAAACAAGTTTGATATCCGTGTACGTTTACAGCTGCAGTATACATGATCTGTTTCAATGCAAAAGAAATGGCACAATGTTTGGTGGATGTTTATGTCAAGGTTTATTGTTGCAAGATTTGGGATTTCTCACCATGTCACCATGGCCATTAAGCCATTGATTTCCTTTCCTGTCACTATGCTAATCACGAGCAGGTGTATATGTACAGAGAAGTTGCTATACAGAAGCCAGAATGTCAACCAGCCTCTTCTCCTGATGCAAGCAACAACTCAGCTGTGCAATTTGAAGTACTTCTTGGCTCATTTTTTGCAGACAGAAGGAGGCTCATGTGAAGGATTGTTAATGCAAGCTCAATAATGGTGAAGTGTAAACTTCTTCCTGAAGATAAGTACTTTCTGATTCAATTGGTTCTGTAGCCTCTAATCCCAGAGAATCAACAAAGCATTCAAGATGGTGCTCCTTCATTTGATTCTTTTTGCAGATTCTTCAGCTGATCTCATTCTTGGGAGGTCTCCAGCACGAGAGCTGCTTCAAATTTCATTGCAAAAATTTGTGAACCATCATTAAAAGATAGTCCTTTATGAAATGATTGTTCAGTTGGCTTTTTCATTTCCACGGCTCAGGTCAGTTTCCAAAAGATTAGCACTTTCACTCCTAGATACAGAGGGACTCCGAGACTGAAGATACAGAAGTCTGAGGGGAAAGATCCAATGAATAATTTTGCTCTCAATTTCATCTTTTCTGCCCATGTATCAAGTCCAGGATCATCTCAATAGTGAGCACTTGCAGATGTTTTAATCTGAATGCATTACACATTTTGCATGCTTCATGAAAGTAGGGTGGTTGTTTTGATTTTGCAGACTATTTGATAATGAGGCTAAGGGTGACTATGAAAGAGGAGGCTTCAATTGGCTTGTTTCCCAGTTGCTGGTGTCCAGTGAGACCTTAGCAAAAGCTCTCAATCTTGGGTTTTAAGGGTGTATTGGCTTCATTATTTTATGCTGATGGAACAAGAAGGATCATTGATCCTCGGTACAGAAAAGTAGTTATGTTTCTGCTAAATGTCTTGTTTCTGGTTCATAATTTGGGTTAATGTCATGAGTCATCATGATCACTATTCTTTGAGCAACAGAAAACCTATAGAATCCAGTTTTGCTACTTATATGAAGCTCTAAAAAGATCATCTACACTGAAAATCAAGGAAATACAAGGTTTACTTCTTTAAGATTTGAGATGCTCTCTCATTGAATGGGAATATAAAACAGATTTAAGTTTCCATTGAAGCATATGTAGCATTGAAATGAGTATGTAGCATGACTAAATTGTGATGATAGGGCAATTTACTCATCATCTAAATTCAAACAACAATTTGTTAAATTACAATGTTTTTCTTCAAGTGTTGGATCAATGCTTGCATTCCCTCTCACATTTCCTGCCAACTTCTTGCTAATCCTGCTTGCAAGAGTTTGAAAAAAGCAAGTGAATAAATTGCCTGATCTAGATTCTACACACCATAGCTGAACAAGTTGCAATACCAATTGCAATATAATTCTTGCATGTCTCAAGTGCTGAAAAACAACAATAATGATGAGACCTTATGTATACACTGACAACATTGTGAACTTTTTTGTTTGTTTCCATTAATGTTTAGTTTGTCTGTTTTTCTCTCATCTTGTTGTTCATTGCAGAATGGGCTTCTTTGCCTCCCCCCCCCCTCAAATGAATGTGACTGAATGTACTTACTCCAGCTTTAGCACCAATTTTCTTGTCTCTTTCATTGTGTCTTTTTATTTATTTATGGTTGCGTTCTTTCTTCTGTTTCTTGTGGTACACTATGAAATGTATTCATGATTTTTGGTCTCTTTGGTTGTTTTTTTTTCCTCCTTGCTTCTGTTTTTTCACTACATTTGACAAATTGTTTTTGTGATTTTGTCTCTGTCTATTGTTGTTTTTTTCTTCATTTTTCTGTTAGTTTGGTACTTTAGGAAATTGTGTTCGTTTCTGTATCTTTTTCATTGTTTTTCTTCCTTTGAAAGTATTTGTTGCATTGGAGGAGGGTTACACCTTTGCATCCCAATCTCCTTTGTCTTTCTTTCTTCATGCAATCATGCAAATAGTTGCATGGAATTTGTGAGGCATTTAGGAGGGATATTAATGGACAAAGGGAATTGAAGAGAATTAACGGTTTCCATCTTACTCTCAACCCTGAATTGTTCCCCCCACCTTTTGGACTACATAAATCCACTGAATTGTCTTGTTTCTTTCCTATTTACTCAGGGCTGCCATAGTATATCAAGCAATTCCTTATACAAATACTAGGATTAGTTCTTTTTCCAAGATGCGCAAAAAAGCTCCAAATCATCTTAGTGGTCTCTTTTTCTTTGAACAAATCTGTCTTCATTTTTTTTGTAACATGCATTTTCCTTCTCCATCTTCTATCTTATTTTCTTGGCATTTATCTTATCAATTTGTTGGGTGTTTGTTTGTTATTTTATATTGTTCTATGGTGCTATTGGTCTATTTTTCAAACGAATTCATTGCAAAGAGAAAAAAGAACAGCCCACAGAGGGAGTGCAAAAAAGTGTTCAACCCAACCTGCTACTGGTATTTTACAACTCCAGGTTGTTGTTTGCCATCATGCAATATTTGTTTGGCTATTGTTTTGCAGCTCAAAAATTGCTCTATTCACTGTTTCGAAAGAGCTATTTGATGTTGCTTCCTATATGATGTTGTTGAGGAGGTACATTACCTTACTACTACATTTTAGCTTTGCCAAGTTTTGGGTTTAGGGTTGAAGAGTACTTTGAGAAAACCATAGACAGGCCATTAAGCACATGGACTGCTTGCGGCAAGAGAGATTCTTCCTTAATAGGGTTTTATGGAGACAATAATATGAGTGGAGATTTCGAATATCCGTTTGTACACTTAGATAAGTTTTGACATTGTGGCTATTCCAAAGTTTTGTTGTAAGAGATGAACGTGGACATTGTTCTACTTGAATGAAGAATTTGGAAGGCAGAACTGGGTAATTGCCATGAGAGAACTGCAAAGTAGATTTTTCAGGTTGGTAACGATGCCGGTCTAGAAGTATCTAATATCTTAAATTGTCTAATATTCCCTCTTGTATAATTGGCGATTTGTTGAATTTCAGCTTCCCGGAGTCCAGAGGGGAACAACACATTGCATATAGCACAAAATGGCATGTAAATTCCATATTGTTGCCCATGCTTTTTTCATCTTATTTTTTCTAGTGAATCTTTGCAACACTGAAAATTTGAAAAAAAGGATAAATGGATGCCTGCAGCTTTTGTTGAGTATCTCTGGGCATAAAGTTAGAAAACTTCTCTAATGTCCTTGTGAAAGAGGATACATGGTTTATTGCCAACCAACGTAAATCCCTTGTTTTCCAAACCTTATCTACCATTCCCCACTACCATTTCCATATTCATGCTTGAGCTCTTTTTCCTTTTTCACTAGCAAGGTGATGAGATATTTGGCCTAGAGTTTGAAGTCATTTTGTGTTGCTAAGTGTACTTGTTTTCTTTGAAAGTATTTGATGTAAGCTGAATGATCACTTAAAACAAGGCAAAGTTTTGGAAAATTGCAAGTTTTGGAAATGCAAATTCTAGTCATGCAATTTTGAAGCAATGTGTTTGGTGTCATTTGTCTAAGCTGAGGACAAATTGAATTTTTTTTTCTAAAGCTTCCAGCCTAAAGATGGTGCAGAGAACTTCACCAACAATCAAAGAATTTACAAGAGGGGTGTGTCACATTGTGGCCTTGCCATTCACATTAAAAAGTATCTTTGATAGCAAAAGAAGAATTATGGATACTCAAATATTTCACCATGCAAAAATATAATCTTCAAAACATTCTCTAAAAGAAACCAAAATCCTTCAAGATATTATAACTCTATATAACTAATATCAAGTTTCAACACGAGCCAAAATATCATCTTTCAAAAATCCTCCTATAAAAATAGACCTATTATTACCTAGGGGCCAAAATCCCTAAAGCTACTATACTCTATAATGAATCTAAACACAATATCCTTGCCTTGGTAGGCACGGCCATAAAATTATTTTTAAAAAAAAAAGAAAAGAAAAAAACTCAACAACAATGCCACTGACAATCAAAGTCTCCGGGACCCAAGGAAAAATTATGAATGTTAAGAAGTGAATGCTTTGAGGAACTTGACTGACCATGTTTTGTCGTATTCTCGTGTTGTTATGTCTGACCAAAGATCTCTAGTAAGTTAGCAATTCGTATGGGCATGTCATTTGTTTGGGCCACAGTACACCAGGATGAATGGTAAGTGGTCAGGAAACAGTTTTCTGTTGGGTTCCAGTTCCCTAGCTAACCATGGTGGTTAGCTCAGATGCTTTTTTTTTTTCCCTACCTACTAACAACCCACAAGCAGGTTGTTAGTAGGTAGGTAGTAAAAACAGACCTTAACTATGTATAAACCATTTACTTACCTAGTAATTACCTGTTTTCCTACCTATCTACCAAGATATGAGACCTATTTCCTACAGAATTGGTTACCAAGGTGAAACCAAATGTTAACTCAGTTGAGGTTCATCCACAACTGAGTAATAATGGGCATCCGTTGGATGGTGCGCTGGTGGGTGCTGGTTTACTGTGGCCGTGCACTAGGACTAAAGGTATATTATACATGGCATTTCAACTAACGAGGGTGCTACTGGACCCTCTCTAGAGACAAAGACTTACAATGGTCTAAGTTAGTTTTAAGTGCCATGAAAAAACATCGAACAATTTAGGATCTCAATTAACACTTAAACCATAGCATTTAAACATGATATAGGATCCCAATTAACATGTAACCCTAGCACATAACCTAGTATAGGATCCCAAATAACAATTAACCGTAGCATAAAACAAAATATAGGATGGTAACATATAACACAATCTATAGTTGCCATAGACATGTTTTAATGCTTCTTACTTTGTTGATCTAATATGTAATTGTGGCTTACCAATAGTAATGTTGAAACTATTGGTGACAACAAAGAGCCCAAGTTTAACACAAGAGTTACATGAGTTGCTTCTTGTCATTTGTGTTATATGAATTGTAATCTCATGTGGAAAGGGAGGGTGTAATTAGGGTCCTCATGCATAAAGTGATGAGGTGTGAAAAAGTCGGCATTGTGAAAATTGTGAAATGAACTTAGTTTCCTCTTTTTTTCTTAGAATGTTGTATTTGATGTTGGATTGGGAGCTTGAAAAATTCGGAACCATATACAGTAACAATGGGGCATATTGTATATGTGTCAAATTGTCTCATTTTACCAGTGAAAAAAAAAAAAAAAAAAAAAAAAAGGGAATTTTGTTTGAGCATCAGGGTTTTTCCAGAGTGCCCAAAGTTTTGGGCATAAGTGAAATTTCTTTCAACCTTTATAATCTGCCCAACATGAAAGGGCAGAAAAAAAATCCAAACTGCCCAATTTTTTTTTAAGTACCCTGGAAAAAAATATTTCAGGAATTTCTCCAGAGTACCAAAAAAAATTGGACAGCATGCAAAAAAAAATTTATAAGCTACCCTAATTTTTGACCAAACTTTTTACCCAAAAAAAATGAAATCACCTCAATGCGAAGAGTTCAACATAAGATTAAAATTAACCCCATCCTACTATTTTATCTATCCCCTTTGTGTGAACAACACATGGATTGGTTCACTCCTTATATTTTTGTCATTTTAAACCCCAAATCAAGAGGGGATTAAATAGAATAGAATTATTTAAACTAACCCTTGATGTGAATGCAGCTTTTAATCCCCAAATTAGAAAAAGAGTTAAATAAAATAAAAATATCCCTAATAACCCTAGGTGTGAATGCAACTTTTAACCCCCCAAATCAAGAAAGAGTTAAATAGAATTAAAATATCCCTACTAACCCTTGGTGTGAAAAGCCAGCCTTAGTGGTAGAACTGTGCATGTTATAAGACATAATTGAGTTCCGCTTTGGGCATTACCAAGCCTATAAATTGAGGTGATTTTTTATTTAAATTTTTTTCGCATGATGCCCATGAGAAAAAAAAGAGGTGGGGCACTATGAAAAAAAATTGTTATCCTCCTTGTACATGTGAAAATATATGCCTGGGGGGGCTCGGTTTTGGCAATTTGTAAAGCTCAATTTGAAGGTGGAGGTTTATGAATGTTAACGGCCTTCAAGTTGGGTGTTCCCGAAGGTAGGTACCCCTTTTCTTTGAGGGAAAATTTCATGCTAAGAAATGACCAAGCTAGTAGTACAAGGCTAACTTCAACACATAACTATTGAACAATTAATTAATTTTGAAGCTTTCAAATGGGGGAAAAAAAAAATGCGGAATATTTCAAAAGATTGTTTACTTTCTTTCACAAATTTTTTTTTAATTGAGAAAAATATTACTTGAAAATTTCAACATTTTCAAAATGATATAATTTCGTGTCAAAGCTGCGGAGGTAATGTGGTAGGCCGTGGGTGAACCAGTACATACACTCGAACCATGGTGAAAGCCCCAATTTCTTTTTGGGTTCCTTCTAAAGACAATAGATATCCTATCCCTAGATCGAATCAAGGTCCGTGAGTTCCAATTTAACATTTCCTGCCTTAATAATTATTTATAAGAGGCCTTACTCAAGAAGGTGAAGGTACCCGTGTAGTTGCTGGTTCACCCTCGACTAAAGGTAGCACTCAAAATGAAGCACATATGATGAAGATATAAATAATTGTTCGGTCATTGACAGGTGATTGATGATGGGTCAGTTTACCCTTGTACCCTAGAAAAACCTTGGAAGGATGTTACATGATTGGTAAATCCATCTAACTTCGGGTCAGGATCAAGTGCAACAAATTTTAATTTATAATCCACAAAAGTCCAAAACATATTTACTCTCCTCCTATGTCGAACTCTTCATGGCCAAAGGAAAAAAAGAAAAAAATGTCGCAAAAACTTGTCACATATGCAACCATACATTTATGGGGATCAAGGTAGGTAGTGGTTAGTACTCACTCACCTATTTACAAACTTGGGCTTCAGGCTGCTTCGCACTATTAGCAACGATCAATTAACACTAGGTCAATATATTAAAGTGTTTTAAAATGTTATTTAAATAAATTATTTAAGAAATTATTGTTACCAAAAATTGGTAATCCATGATCATATAGATTGCACGTGAATTTTTTTCATTTTAAAATATGAGATTTAATTTTCACCTATTAAAGCATTATTGTTTTCAACACCTATGATTTTTTTTAAAAATGCCTTTCATTATTTTTGATTCACTTTTTTTGGGGGCCTTTGGAATGTTTGTCCCCCAATGTTTTTTTAATGTTTACCAATGATTTTTGGTTCAAAACCATATAACATTTAAAATATTTTCACTCTAGTGCTCATAATTTTTTACTATATATTTCTTGGTGTCCTCCAACATTGTGTCCAACACCTTCAATCCTCAATATATTGCTTGAAAAAAAGTAAAAAATAATATTCAACTCAACACATTTGGTGTCTTCAATGTGCCTTTTGAACATCCTTATTATTGTTTGTTCTCATTTTATCTTTCTTTGTTAACATTTTTATTTCTTGGTTTAAAAATTTTTAAAAAATAAAATTTGACATTCTTGGTGTTGTCTGGGTGTGATTTTGTTGTTGACAAAGCTGAAGTCATTTTCAAACTAAAACACATTGATCTAAATTTTTGACTAAAGATGTTCAGATTTGGAAATGTTTGTTAAGTTGATATCCTGTGACCGAACAATAGGTCACCATACTAATGTGAACATAGCCTGTTGTTTGAGTTAATTTTGTAGCCCTCATGGTTCTGGCTACGGGGAGCTCTCCATTACAGCTGTAAAGAATGCATGGCGGCTGCTTCTAGATGTATTGTGGAATCTGATCACGCGTAAGTGAGACGGTGCGGATTATGGTGGAGTGGAGCTGAATTGATGAGCGAGAGTGGATGGAACGACGATGCATGCGGAGGAGGTAAGGTTTAAGGCCAAGGAGGAACGACTAATGAAGAGGAAAATTAGAAAAAGTTTTTGGGGACTTAGTGCGCTGTGGGCGAGAGGGTGGTACAGATCCTGGTAGATGAGTATAAAGATGCATAGATAGATAGGGGAAAAGGTGTGTTCTAGCTGGTTGTTGAAATTCTCCACTGCGCCAACAACTTAGGTGGACAGTTATGAATGATTTGCAAGAATAGCTGTGAAGGGTCGGTGCCGAGGTGTTTTGTCTTTGATGAATGTATTGCAACAAGGATGTTTGTACTCTCTGGACTTTTTGTGAATGAAGGTATCAGCTCTAGATTTGACGATCAGAATTTGCCAATTTTGTATAAGTGTAAGTGGTGTCTGTGTGAAGATCAGCGGGTGTAGTCAGAAGAGTTTTAGATGAATTAGAGAAAAAAGATCAGAATGTGTTGGTTGGTGTTAGAATCATAGAGAATTCAATTCTATGTAGGTACGTCAGATCGTCAGGTTGGTTGTTTGGCCACACATTCTCTTTTGGTATCAAAGCTGGTTCAGATCTGGCAGCTTCGGTAGAACTTGTGGATGCTTAGCTATAATGATAATTGAAGTACCATGTCTACGCCTAGTGCAGATGGGGTTGGAGTAGAAGAATTAACACAAGAGATTCATCAATAACAAGTCATTAATAGGTTTGATTATCTGACTACTCAGGGTGGACCACATAGAGGAGCGGTAGTCCTGCATTTACTAGGTTTTGGAGTGGTAATGCTTGTGGGAATAGATCCAGATGAAGCTCGAGTCGGAGGCATAGCAGTAGAAGTAGCTCACAGTGGTTTTTATACGCGTGCTAAAATTTGGTTGAAGGTGAAAGATGGAGCAAGGGGATGGGTGTCAATCTTAGAGCTACAGACACAATACTACTACACCTCATACCTTGCGTAGAGTAATGCCTTTATTTGCCGAGAGGCAATGTAGTGTACCTAGGTTAGGAGACATTTGGGTTCCTAAGTCTGCTGTTTCAACTAACCATTTCACCAGATTTTACATCCCTAGTGTGGAAGATTTGTTCCAGATTAGAGATCATCTTGTCAGGGTGGAACACGGTGGATCGAGATCTCGTGTCATCAGTTGGAGAATATGGCGCGATTCAGAAGGAAAGTGGCAGTTCCAACAGGAATCCACAGATGAACAAAGTTTTTCCATTTTTCCATCTAATTTTGCACCTTTGAGACCAATAGCAGAAGGAGATCAGTCTAAATTCGCAGACTGAATCATATAACATTTGCTCTTCTAAAAATCCAAAACGAACATAATAGACTATAAAGTTGTTCGATACTATGGTCGTCGATTGTGGCCTAAGGTTGAGTGTGTAATAGAAAGTGTTGCAATTTTGGTTTAAAGCTGAACGTTTGCAAAATGACTAGCCCCCAGGGGATGGATGAATTGTTCTTGGGAAGAGACCATGAGGACATCAATGACTGGACAGAGAGGCTCACCATGGCAACTGAAGTGCGAGATTTGAATGCAGACAAGCTCTTCAAGATTGCGAAGTTGAATCTAAGGGGTAGAGCAAAGGAGTGGTTCAAGAAGATGCAACCAGCACCAACCAATTGGCCTGAGTTGAGAACTCTGATGGAACAGAAGTATGGAAATGTGTATGCCGATGACATTAGGATGAAGCTTGATGCCATCAAGCAAGAACCTAAGGAGAGAGTTCAAAAATATTTTGAACATCTTGATAAATTGTTTCAGAGGGGAAGGATACAATACGCCGAGCAAAGGAGAAGGTTTTTGGCCAGGTTAAAGCCTAAAATTCGAAAATTATGTGTGGTGAAGACGTTTACTTACATTGAAGAGCTAGTGAGTGCTGCCACTAAGCTCGAGAGAGTACTGGGTGAGTTTGGAGAGACTCCATTTGAACCCCTGAAGGAAGAGCAAGAAGAGGGAGTTGCAGAGACGATGATGGAAAAATAGGTTACTGCTTTAAACAACACACTCATTAATTTCTTGAAGGGGAATGTGCCGAATCCTGTCGCATCATCCTCTTCCACCATGTTTGGAGGGTGCCAAATTTGTAAGGGAGGAGACCATATAGCC
>Ga0116231_10000908_pt1 | contig 57023 bp, 27 predicted proteins | sample S1TSphgellanicum_2_FD_89695 | JGI IMG/M metagenome (GOLD analysis project Ga0116231, IMG submission 89695) | Host-associated microbial communities from peat moss isolated from Minnesota, USA - S1T2_Fd - Sphagnum magellanicum MG | ecosystem: Host-associated > Plants > Peat moss > Unclassified...
GATTTGTCTCAAAATTAGATCAGTTTTAGATTGAAATGTGTAGAAGCTTCTCCCAAAAATTCAGCGTCATCGGTTTTGCTGTGAAGGAGTTACATTTGTGAAAGTAGAGGAGGTTGAGTTGTTATTTTTTCCCTCAATCTAAACAAGTGGTTTTTAGTTTCGGGCTTAATTTTTGGTCAAAGAAATAAATAAAATAAAATAAAATAAAAATAAAATCATGAGATTTGGACACAACGCATTGTATTTTTAGTAAATTTCATTACTTACCTCGAACCACCTAACTCGTTAGACTTCAACTACATAGTAGTTCCACTTCTAATCGGGTTTTTTGTGAGTGCATATCTTAGTGGTGGAAGTGTGCAAGAAATCCTCACAGGAAGCACATTGATGGACATTGTTCAAATTTGCAATACTCACATTTTTTGCATTCAAATGGAACATTGGCTAAATTAAATACCCACAATTGCCCATGCGTTCAATAGAATATTCCCTTAATGCAATACCTTTATTTGGGTAAGTGCAATTATTTTCATATGGGCATCACAAATGTGGCTTGTGTGAACAAATCCAATGGAAATGCAATACCCACATTTTTCCAGTTGAACATTGTGATAAGCAAATGGGGGGTTGGTCATATTAACAACCATATATGTAGGTATGGCTAGGTGGTGTCTAGTAGGTACCTACCTTTAAGGCTAGTAGGTAGGAAAGTGAAATGACGGTTATTGTTTGATGCAAGTAATACCTTTATCTAAATAGCTCCAATTATCTTCATTTGGGCATTACAATTGGCTTATGTAACAAATATTAAAAAATGTAATACCTACATTTTTTTCATTTGATGGGCAAACATGGGTCAATTGTACTGATGACTAGGCAAATATGTATGGTTGGGTGATGTCTGGTACGTACTTATTTGGGTGGTTAATAGGTATGAAAGTGGAAGGATGGCTTAATCATTTACATGATGAAATGTAATACCATCATTAAATCTTGTCATTTGATGGTGCCATGTGAATTGTAATACTCACATTTAGTTTTGTCAACATTTCCTTGTGTGCTTGTGTAGTGTGTAGGATGTTGGTAGGTGTGTAGAGGTAGATGGGTGGGCGTGTAGGTAGGTGGGGATGAAACTAGGTCATTTGAAATATGTAGGTGAGAAGGTAGGTGATAAAAAGAGTAGGCTAGGGTTGGGTGGGAAGGTGGGGTGTTGATGCATCTGGTGGGTTGAAAATAATCCCAACATTTTTTTTGGGGAAGTCTAGGGGTTGAGAAGGTAGAAAAAAAAGTCAAACTATGTTAATTACTTTGGTCTAAGCTAGTTAGCACAAGGATAAGATAAAATAGGATAGAAAATCAATTGCCATCCATTGGATTGTCCATCCAAATGGTGTGTTCGTGGGTGCTAATTCATGTTAGCTGAGTGACCCAGCCTGCATGATTGCACTAGTTTTGTTTCAGATGAATTATTGTTCATCCAATTACTAAACTTGGTACAGTCATAGATGTTGAGTCATACATTTTTTTTGGCCTACCTTTCAAAAGATTTTTTTTTCATTCATGGACCTCCCCCTATTCACCCAACTACCATGTTCCAAAAAAATTCCCACCTACTACTCCTCTACCTATGTTACAGATTTTTTTTTCAAAGTGTTTTTTCTTGGCCATCATTATCACTACTGCAATGGTGCCATCACCCGCTACCATTGTTGATGTTCAAAGAAAAACTAGGAGTTGTTACAACTTCAAGGTGTGAGCAACGCAAGGTGCAACATTTTCAAAAATACACCAAAATAAGGTACGTGTTCTACAATTTTTTTGGCACTTGTGGTTTCTTAACATTTTCAGTTTGGGTTTAGGTTTATGAGACCTTTGCTTTGCTTATTTTCAAAGTTCCTCAATGTTTAGACAAAGCTAGTTAGAGCAATTGTGTTTGTTAGAACGAACATTGTTGGAGGACAAGACCAATCATATTTGCAATAATGCAAATACATTTTTTTCTTAGGTTTCTTTTTTTTTCATTAGCTGCAGTAGACAATGATGAGCCTCAGTGCTCATTGTCATCTTTTTTTGTTTTGATTATATGCATTGAAAGAAGATGACAACAAGCCAACGTTTGTCATCATCTTTTTTTGTTTTGTTTCTATGCATCAAAAGAAGATGACAACGAATCAACGCTTGTTGTCGTCTTCTTTTGTTTTTTTTTTGCACCTAGAAAAGATGACGACAAGTCAGCGCTCATCATTGTTTTCTTTTGTTTTGTTTCTATGCACCCAAAAAAGATGACGACGAACTGACACTCATCATCATCTTTTTTTGTTTTGTTTTTGTGCACCTAGAGAAGACGAGGACGAGTTGACATTCGTCATCCTTTTCTTTTCTTTTGTTTCTATGCACCCAGAGAAGACAATGATGAGTTGATGTTTGTTGTCATCTTCTTTTGTTTTGTTTCTATGCACCTAGAGAATACGACGACGAACATTGACTTGTCATTGTCTTCTTTTTATGTCTCAAAAGATGACGATAAGCCAAGTTCATCCTTGGCTTGTCATCATCTTTTTTTCATTATTGAACAAGTAGGTGACATGTGTCAATCTAATAATTAACATAATTTTAAAAGATTTTAAAATAATCAATATAGTTAATATAACTACTTAATTATTATAAAAATAATTTTGATCAAATGATTAATATAGTTACTACAAGTAATTAATGAAATATAATAATATAATAATATATAATAATTTAAAATTATTATAATGAAAAAATGAAGTGTAATAATATTATAATATTATATTAATTAATTTTAATAAAAAAGAGAAAATTTGAGCAACTTGCATGCAAGGCAAAAGTGGAATGAAAAGAAGGCCTTTGATCGATTAAAAAAGAAAGTGAAATTAAAGTGGGATGAATTTCAAGCCCAAGTGCAACAAATGCCAAAGGTTAAGTGGCCCTTGTTGGTATGTTTAGCCTTTGAGATGTTGTTGGGCATCATTGGGATTTTGGCATGGGGGGTGGTGTTCATCCCACAAAGTGCATGGGTGCGTCTTGGAAAGGATGAAAACCTTGTTGAAGCAATTTGGGCAAGCAGAATTGCTTATGCAAATTTTTTGAAAATTGCATGGGGAGCTCAACATTAGACATTATAGTATAATAAACATAATTAAGCCAAAAAAATGGATGTAATATCTAAATATTATGATTCCAAAATTATTCATGGGCGGTATATTTCTATATATATATATATATTACATTGTTTGCATCTTAACATTGGAATTTAATTTGTTTTTTTGTTTTTTTGTGTTAGGCTTCGGGGCACAACAAAAGAAGCTTTTGTTGTAGATGCAATTCGACTTGTGCTTAAGCATTGTCAACTATTTACTCATCATCATGCGGCAAAAGTTATTGAAGTTGCATCAAAATATCGCACCAATATGGGCATTGCTTTTAATTCATCCTCCTTGGAGGAAGAATTATAGATATAACTTTACTGCACGTACACACCATTTTTGTATTGATCCACTTGTTTTAATTTTGACCTCTAATTTTGGGATTTGTAGATTTTGGGATCATCTTATGCCATGTTGCACACAATATCCCCATCCACCACGAATGGATTACATTTGTACTATAAACCAAATGAGTAATACTTTCATTTAATAGGGCTAACACATTCTATGGTCATGTTAGGGCATTTAAACAATACCTTCATTATCCTTATCATGAAATACTCACACAATAACCTTAAGGAAAAAATTGTAATTTAATATTTTTATATAATAACATTGCCCACTTTCATGAAAGGACCCCTTGGTGTATAAACTAGTTTGTATATGTGGGTATTGCAAACTTTTGATCTTTTCTTGTTTATGGATGGGTTTTCCATGAAGCATTTCAAATTGCAATACTTGCATCAAAACCAACTCATGTTCATGTTACATTACCCTAATATAAACTTTTGTGCAATATATGTTTCAAATAAAGTGGGGGGACATTGGGTTTAGGGAAATTAAACCCACCATTTTGTCATTAATTGTTTTAAGGTAATTTTTTCCTGACATTTTTATTATTTTCATGTAATATTTTTAAAATGAGTTTATGTATTCAAATACACACATATATCTAAAAGGTTCCTATTTTTCTTTTCTTTTTCATGTATTAAAGGGGAGGAGATTCCATGGCAAAGGTATGAATGATAAAAAACCTTCCCATTAGTTGGGATCCCTTCCCCCCAAATTAGGTTTAAAACACAAGTTTTATTGGTACTTATATAAAATTGTTTCATAATTTTATTACAATTATATATCCAATGTTGATAGTTTGTACATAATTTAGGGTTATGCAAAAAAATTCCAAAATTAAGTTTAACACTTAGCTCTATAATTTTTTAAAATTTCCACCATTAAAGTTATGCAACCAATTCTTTGTGTTTATTTAATTTAAGGTCAATGTAGAGATTTTTTGTTGCATATAAAGGTTTCAACTCAACATTTTAGGGTTCATTGTATAGCTTTACTTGATTTTTCAAATTTAAACCTATGCATCCATTAGGTTGTAATGTCTACATAATTTATGGTTTGTGTAATTTTTTTTTACCAATATTAGGTTTAAGTTTTTTTTTTGTATGAAACTATTTAGTTTTTAGATGAAGGTTAAAGTTTTCAATTTGCAATATCGTACCCTATTACCCTATATAAGATCCCAAATGCATCCCCAACCCCAAATTGTAATACTTAGGTAAATCTATGTTATGTAACCCCCCTTGATTTAATAATGCAAAAACTTGTTTACTCATCATCTAAGGTTATGTAAGTACATCTTGGTTACCAAATGCAACACCTACATCTTGTGTATAAAAAAAATAGGAAATATCGATAAGATATTTATTTTAAAAAAATTAAACCATTTATCAATGCCTTCATCTTTAGGTGTAAGCATTGACTGTGGGCATCTCCCAATTTTTTCAAACCCTAATTTGCAATACCTACATTGTTTGCAATTAGTGTGAGGGTGATCATTAAGGCAATTTTGCCTTTATTACTGTAATGCAATACTATCAATTTACCATAGTAAGTTTATCATTATACCTATATAAATTTATATTATGTACCCTCACCAAAAGCCCCCTTTTGGTTAATGAGTATTTATTATGCAAATATTGCAAAAACTTAGTCCCTCATCATCTAGGTTACTTAGGGGGATCTTGTACACCAAATGCAATACCTACATTTAATGGACCGAATGTAATAAGAAATATCCAAATGATATTTATAAATAAAACAAAACCATTAAAACAAATCATCATTATGATGAGAAAAGGTAGGACAATACTTGCATTAAATGGTCAAATCCCCCTTTGGAAGGAATAGGGAATTTGCAATACCTTCATATAACATACTAAAATGTAATAATACCCACCTTTATATGACATTTGGAGAAATATAGGTTTTGCCAAGAGTGAAAAGTTTAGTTAGTAAGATATATAGGTTTAACCAAGAGAGAAAAGTTTAATCAATAATATATATAGGTTTAACCAAGAAGTAGAATTTTAGTTAGTAAAATATATAGGTTTAACCAATAGATAGAAGTTTAACCAAGTATAAATATAGGTTTAGCCAAGAGATAGAAGTTTAGCCAAGAATAAATATAAGTTTAACCAAGAAATAAAATTTAGCCAATAAGATATATAGGTTTAGCCAAGAGATAAAAGTTTAACCAATGAAATATATAGGTTTTGTTAAGAGATAGAAGTTTAGCCAAGAAGAAATATAGGTTTAGCCAAGAAAATATAAGAGTTTTGCCAAGGTAAGTAAGGGATTAGTTGTTAGTTTGTAGGCAAGGTTAAGATTTGGGTTAGTAGGGTAGCTAGCTAGCTAGGTGGGTAGTATGGAGATCAGGGTTGGGAAATGAAAAAAAAATGGTCAAAGGTCAACATCCAAAAAAGATTGATTGTGATAGAATGTTGGTTAATGTAAGGTAAAGAGGTGAATGAAAAAAAGGTGAATCATCCAACCCATCCTATGGACAAAACAACCAACTAGTACAGTCATGGGGACTGGTTCATTTTGGCCCTAAGATTTTTGATATGGTTTGTTGCCCGATGGAAGAAGGTGTGTTATTTAGTTTTTGATATCCTAAAAAAGGATTGCTTGTCCCTAGACACATGATCAATACTAGCTGTTACCAATATGACCAATTAATAACAATTATCATGATGGATCCTCAATCAAAATTCCACTATTAGTGATGAACATAAACTTGGTTATTAGTTTTTATTGGTAGTCTTCTTAGTTATTACTAGTGTAGCTTGTGTTGTTTGCCCAAGTGTGAATTGTTTACATAACTAATTTTTCCTTTCAAAACTATCTTTTGTAATTTAATTGAATATTCAATGACAAAAAACTACACAAAATTCAAAGCTCTTGCACCTTAGGTGAAATTTCCAAATCACCTTCATTAAATTCAACTCAATGAGGGCTTTTCAACAATACCAAGAGCATGCCCAAATTCCTCTATAATTTTTAATTTTGAATTAAATGAAAATTTCAATGAAAACATTGTTCAATATTAAACAACTTCTCCATCAAAGGTCAAAACATTATGAAGCCAACTTAGTGCACCTGTACTCATCTAGTGTTTTCAAGCAAATATCAAGAGCATGAAAGAGATGCCATGGTTTGAGAGATCTCAATGTGACAAACAAGACAAACAAAACAAACAACCTTCCCTCATGGATAGATTTTTAGAATGGGGTTCTCAGCATGGATTCAATCTTGATCACACTTCACATTGTGGAGAACATGGAACCTGACCAAATTAAGCATGAAGTTGCTGGTGCGTTGTTCTTGATGTATCCTTCACATTTTGTTGTTCCTCTTCAACCCGACAGCTCCAATATTTGTAGTATGGTTAAATTCAGTTGCTGTGATCCCAGTGATGAGTCCCAACTTGTTGCATAGAAAATACAAGACAACACCAACTGAATTTCTGATACTTAGTGAAAGTTGAGAGTGTTCATTAATTACAAAGTCCACAATAAAGAACTAGTGGACTTAGGATCTTTCAATGGGACCCAATATTGGACCCAGATTATTATGTCAACTAACATTAGTTAGTTTGTGCTATACACAGCAGACAGTGCGCAGTAGCTTTGCCTACCACGATACTATGTTGTATGCAGGGAGAGCAAGATCATTTGGAGGCAACTCATTGTTATACCCTGCTATCTTAGCAGCTTCCACATTAATTAGATTATTTTCAGAAATGTTGAAATTTTAAACAGCTATTAGGTTTCAAATTAAAAAAATTGTGAAAGAAAATATTGAATCTTCAAGAATATTCGTTTTGTTAAAATGAGGATTTCAGAATTAATTAATCATTCGATCAACATGTGTTGAAGTTGCCAATGTAGTATGATATTTTCCTACTAAAATGAAAAAGTCATTCTGTCAAAAGTTTGCATACCTTACCAAACTTTGGGAAGGAATCAGGATAATGATCTTATTTGACCATACTGAAAAAAATCCCCTCACATGCTCTTATATATGCGCAACAACAAGCAAAAAGACCTTTGTGACACCCAACATCTACTCAAGCGTTGCTGCTGAGGATATTAGGATAGTAGCTCTCTTGCTGAGTGGACAACCCTCTGAAACCTTGTTGTAGTGTTGGGTACGTTAGTCATCATAGAAAGAGTCACCAGTCAGTCACCAAACAAAGTTAGCAATGTTATTAATAACTCTTCATTTATCTGTACATGAGGTAGACCAAGCCTATGCCCACATTTTGACTATGTCTGCTGTTGGATCAGCACATACAACAGTGTTTCTTTTTTTTCAGTTTTGTAATGTCCAAAAACACCAGTTCAGATACTACTATTATTATTATTACTATTTTTCCAATTTTGTAATGTTGCTTGAGTTGCAGTCATCCATAAGAAAAGTTAGCCAAATATTGCTAAAATAATGAATATATATATATTTTAAGAATCCTTCTATAATGCTGGCTATCCATTGGAACCAGACTTATAATTTAGCATTTATTTATTTCTTTATTTCTCAACGTTTGGCAATCAAAAGCCTCAGATAGCACTGATTTACAGCCTTTAAAAAAATCACCAGCTAGAAAAAAATTCACCTGAAATAAAAAATCAGAATTTTTTGCCACTCAATGACTAAAAAATCTAGTGTGATTCATACAAAGGATTTTTGTATTAAAAAATGCACCAAAGCTGGCAGATTTCAAAGGAATTTGTTTTCTGAAATTGCCATATTCAGACAATAGATTGTAGAAGGTTGCCAAAATATTAATGAGATTCTTAAATTTTTCTACTTTCCTCTCTGACCTGTAGCCAAATTTGGTTAATCAATCTTGTGGATGAGCACGAATGTAGGTCTACATCACAAAATTGGAAAAAAAAAAGACCATGCCCTCAAATATGAGATCAAACACTGGCCATCAATGGGTAAGTTGGGGTTAACTTTGTTGGTGTGAAATTGACCCTCCATTTAAATTTGTTAGATTCTCAATGAGATTTACTTTGGATAATTCTTGTGTGAACAAGGGCTTCATGCGTCATGACATCCCCTATAAAATTTGCACTTCTGATTAGAAGGGTTGCAAAGCCTGGGTGCACTTTCAATCTACTGTCAAAGGGCCTGTATACACTACACTGAAAAGCACTTAAAAATGGGTCCCCTTGCAACCAAAAAGATCCAGACAGGCCTTTTTCTCTAACTGACTTTTTTTCTCTTCATGCTGGACTCAGATTTGGGCCCCGCGACATAATTAGCAGCAGACATCTTTGTGATGCCAGGTTTGGCTCTGTTTTTTCCTTTCTTGTGGGCCTGAGTGAGGGCAATGCAATTATTTAAGTTTGACAAACATCAGTTGTGCTTATGTCCAGGCCGACCATCTCATCTTCCTTTTGCTACAGGCAAGGATTCCAACCTGGGACCCTGCATGCCAACAATCAACACTTAGACCAGTGGACCATGCCCTTGGTGGGGTTTCTGAACATACTTTTGTAGTTGTTAGCATCATTAGGTGATTTCAAGCTGAGACTGCCCGCATGCCTACTGGTGACATTTCTGACCGGTGGACCATGCCTTTGGTGGGGTGGGGTTTTAGAATGTGCCTTACCTACGACTGATATTTGGCACTTCTTTGCCAAATGTTTATTTATTTTGAAAAATGAGGTTAGGCAGATATAAGTTTAATTTTCCAGAATTCCAACAGTTACAGAATTAGTATGCAAAGTAGCTAAGTTTCTGTGTGTTTTTAACATTTACCCAGTGGTTGGGACAATAAATATTTGGTCACCAGTTGGGAGTTCAATTCTCAACTATCATTAGATTTTTCTTTTGTTCCAGCTATAACTTTTGCGATGTATTTTGTGTTGAACATCTGTTGAAGGTATGGTAGTTTCGTAGTTGTTTAGTGTCATTACTAATTAGCCCCAGAATATACTTACCTTAGGGAGGTGTGTTTGTGGGGTTGTGGGCGAAAAACTTTGCATGTGTTCAAAGGTGCATCGTCAAAAGTGGAGGGCCGGAGGGCTGTCAGCAGCAGCTGACAGTCAACTTTTTCACCCATAAAACTGACCAAGTGCAGCAAGCACATCGGCATAATCTCCTAACCGACCAGCAGTGTATAATTTAACATACATGAGCGGTTATGCTTGCAAATGGGCTTTGCTTGTGGCTATATTGTGTCCAGTACCCGTAGTCAAGGTTGCAAGTAGTGGATGGAGCCCTTACCTAGCTCCATCCACTACTTGAACACCCACAATGCATGTGTTTACTTTCTTCCATGTTTGTAAGTACTGAAAAATGACTTGACATTTTATCTTGAGAGACATGTTTATTTGGTTCATGATGTGTCGGGAGAGGGTTTACCATATATTTGTGAAAGGAAAGGAAGGGAATCTTCTCTTAAGTTCCTTTTGCTCCTTTTTGCCTAAAGGGGAAAGTTAGTTGGGGATTCAAGAAGGAATTTAGTTTTTCCCTCTCCATCTTCTCGTTACAATACCATACCAATGTCCATATACCCTTGTATGAAATTCAAAAAAATAAAAATAAAATTTCATATTCGTATCCAACCCATTCACAAGTTTTCGTACCCTACCAAGTGATACATAAGTTCATATTCATACCAATTGAATGTGAATAAGAGGTGGGATCCTTCATACTAGGACTAGTCTGGCATCAAAATATACATATACCAGTACAACATTAGTACACCCCAGTGTAAGGATGGCTCTTTGATTTCTCTGATTCTGGGTATTTGAAAAAAATCAGAATCCAAGAATTGGTGGTTATGGGTATTTCAAAAACCTCAAGAACCACTGGGTTTTATGAAACAACCAAAAAAGAACTGACAGTTGTTTTGCCAATTAATTGACATTTTTTACTTTTGCAAGGTCAGAGCTGGGGGTGCGTATGAAAAAAATTGTATTTTTCAGGGCCCATCAAGGGGTCTTTTAAATTTTGGCCTCTGCTGATTATATCCCTAAATACCTTATCTAACTCTGGCAGGGGTTCGATCCAAATCTTCCAAGACTGGTCTACACCGGAACACCTAATTGGATTGAACAGCTGAATGACGGTATTAAAACTTAGGATCTATCTCATTCGAAATTTTGTGTTCTGTTCACTAGGGCGGTCAAATCCAGCTCCATTTTCACCAAATTGTGGGGTAGGTGACCATATTCCATTTGTGTTCTCTGGTTGCTAGAAATTTTGAAAAAGCTGCTTAGGCTGAAATTGCTTTCTGCACTGTTCATTGTTCTTTCCCTCAATAAATTCTGGTAATGCATCCTTATTGAGGAAAACAATAAAAACTAGACCATTTGATGGAATAGTCCCTGGGGCCTGGACCCAGACTGTGCAGTACTTTCGACCTTTAGGGTACATTCTATTTTTAGCTACCAAGTACTTTGATACCTTTCCAGGCCAGAGATGATGTTCTTCAAAAGCAACACCAATTTCAGGCAGACAAATCATGCAAATACAAAATTTGCTAATAGATTCCAAAATCAAAAGTTTGAAACAAAATCATCTTAACTTTGAACATCCATTTCAAAGTTTAAGCATTTCTGATTTTCTTGTCAATCCAGAACAGGATCTAGGTCATGGAATCAAAAACTCTAGGGTAAAAGCACACTAGGGTGAAAAAAACTGTTGTTTTCTTGGATGTGGTGCTTTTGAACTTCATGTTAATACATATATTTTAAATCACAATGTCTTTTAAGATTGTGTGTTGCAAAAAGTGATTCATCCTAGGTTGCAATGTCTTGGGTGAACCAACACCACATTGCTAGCATGACAAAAAAACCCCAAATTTTTTTGAGTTGCTTTCCAACATCATAGTTATCACATCCCTAGACCAAATCAAAGTCTGAGTCCAAATCTAACATTTTCTTTGTTAAATATTAACCCCAAGAGGCCTTCCTCAAGAAGGTGAAGGTACCAATGTGGGTACCTGGTCACCTTAGCCAATTGCAACTACCCAATAGCTTTTGAATGTGAAAATTAGAATGCCAGTATTAAAAAATAAACTTAAAATCAAATGGACCACATTTTGGAGCAAGTGAACCAACACTAACCTAATCTATGGATGGTGTGTCAATTAATGTTGCACAGGTATTTGGCTTGCACTGTTAAAATATGAGGATTTAGGTTTAGGTTCTTGTGACCTGGATCCAAGTTGACACCCTTCCTTGGAACGAACACAAGAGCTAGACCATGCAATTTGTCTTTTGTTAGATCCAAAACCAAAATTGGAATTATGAAAAAACATTTTTGAATATAGGGTCAAGTTTTTGAAGTAGGACAGTTGAGTTTTTCAAAAAGGATGATAAATAGGCTGAGCTTTATAGTTAAATATTAATTTTCATTAGTTGTCGAACTCTATTCTTGTGTAGACGCAAGTTTTAATTTGTTGTAAAACTTTGCATTTCATAAAAAAATTAATATTCAGGAGTGTGTAGTGTGTACATGAAACTAAAATCAAAATTTGAACCCAACATGAAAGTTTTTGAATTTGAAAAAATGTGTTAAAATTGAAAGCAAAGGGTTTAAATTTTTAAAAAACTAGACTCAAATCCCCACCTAAAGAACCTCCAAATAAATTGGAAGTGTCACAACCAGGACCAGAAGATATCTTAAAGATGAAGAACTGCCCAATATTGAGTGGACATCAAAAGCTTTTCTGTTGCATCCCATCCCACACCTATCATGGTAGATAGCTATGTATTAACCATTCACATCCATTTATTTACCTGGTTGCCACCAACTGCCTTATCTACTTATATACCTATATAGATAAAAAATTATGTTTCCTACCTATTTACCTATGATATTTACCCACTTACATAGGTGGTTACGAAGGTAGGTACTAGGGGAAAGAGGAATACGAGGGTTTGTCAGATAAGTTACCAAGGTGAAACCCTGGTAATTCAGTTGTGGTTCATCTACATTGGTCAAGTTGAACCTCCCTCCCTCTCTCTCGTCTTGATGAACTGCATCAATTTCCTTCACGCATCCCAAAACTGTGTATTGGAAGTGGGAGAGGTTACCAATTATGCTTGTTAAGGTAGCAGATTCATCAGGGTGCATACTCTTTTGCAGTTAATCACAGGAGTTATGCAGTCCCATGCGTCAAAACGCCTCAAATGTCAACCCTCCACTTCGAAATGTTTTGGACATCAAGATTAATTGAATCATTTATCATCGTCTCTTACGTGCTTGTAAGTAGCTTCAGTTCTGGATCAGGCCACTCTGGAGTCTGCACCCAGGACTTCTAGGAAAGCATTTGGAAGCAGCTATTTGTCCACTTGCTATAACTTGTGGACTAACATGGAATGTGTTAATTTGTGCATGCTAGTTGAAACCCTTGATCTGAATTGGATATGGACGCTGGTACAGGCTTGGACTTTTAGATTAACTGACAATAGCACAAAGGGTTCCAAAATACACAGTTTGAAAAGGGAATAAGTGGGCTTAGTCTCCTTGCCACCCATAGAAGAAAGAATGCAAAGCATCTTAGTGTTTTTTCTTTCAATCTTTAGATGCTTGCTCTTTTTTTCTCGTTTACTCTCTATTGTACTTCATCTCCTAAGTATCTTGTTGAGCACCTTCCTATACAAATCTTAGTTTTAAAGAAAGAAAAGGATGGCCAGCTCAACTATAAATAAGAGTATTTTTTTCACCATGTGGCTACTGGACCATGACAAGTATGGGTTTTGTAACTTTCTTTAGTAACATTATTTTGTATGCGTGTGGTTGTCAGAGGTTTGGGATGATGAAAACGCATTTCAAAATCACATAGTATGTGTTAACTTGAAGTCTCTTGCAAGGAACTAGGATTTTCATCTAGGGTTTTTTTTTAGCTCATCTAGGTTTGTTGGCAAAGCACCCAACAAACTTAGTCACGCTGAAACCGTTATCCACCCCTTTCTCTAAAAAGAAAAATTAGAAAGGAAAAGAAGAATTAGTGGCAATGAGGGTCTAGGTCCTTTAAACTTTCTATATTTTTTTGACACAATGGGACATATGAGAGCAACCGCTTTTTGGAGCAAAGGAGGAGGATAATGACAACAACAACACCAACATCAATAAACAACAAGACAACAAAGGTAATTAGGTTAAGGAAAGATAGGTTTTATGTTTTTTTTGTTTTTTTTGTTTTTTTTTGTTTGGTGTATGTTTTGTGGTGAGTCCTTTTTTTATATACTTCTATCAAGCTTAGAAACTTTTATATTTCCAAGAATCTAGTCATTATATTCAAACTAAGCATAATAGAAAGTTCTACTATAGCGAGAAAAACTTTGCCACAATCTTGGTTTTACTTGGTTCTTGTCACAATCTTAGAGAAATAACAAAGGAAGAAGAAAAATATAAATAAATATAAATGCGTTGTAAGTGTGAACATGTCAATACTTAATGGCTAATCATTCACCAATAATATGTTTTCTAAGATGTTTTTTTTAAGCAAAAGATTAAATCTAAGGTGTTTTTCTATTATTGAAGTTGGGTGTTCCATTAGTTGGGTAGTCCAAATAATAGAAGATTAGAAGTTTCTAGGTCCTTAATTCTTACACAATATTTTTTTTTAAGTATATAAGTTATGTTAAACCTAGTAGAGTAAAACTGATGATATCGAAGGTTTTGTCAAAATTAAAGTTCAGCTATCTTTTGAAATAAGACTTGCTTGTTTCTAACAATTCATTATCTTTTTTCATTTGATTTGTCCAATCTTATGTGGTTGGTTCTATAGGTTTAAAATTACTATGTTAAAATAGACAATTTTAAAAACTTGGGACCTATTTGCAATTGCACAAATAGGTCCCAATTTAATATTTGGGTATTAGATTGTTTAGGTTTTGTTGAATCCAATAGCTTAATGATTGTGACACATAGGCCCATAATGAAATTAGGGTTTAGCTTTGGCATAATGCTTTAGCAAAACATTTCTTGGAAAGTTCCTTACCTTTTTTCTTTCGTTTTATTTAATATTGTGTAATTATCTTTGTAGATTTAGGATTGTTTTATAATGGTAGGCAGTTTTTAGAAAATAAGGTTCGTGTTTATGATAAATCTCTTACCACATGGACACCAAACATCCCATGTCCTTTAAATCATTTCGTCTCATCGAACGTTGTAGTTCCCATCACCCATTCACTTCATCATGCAGCACCATTGACCTATCCTCCACTTCATCCACCATGTACGCCACAAACCACCCACTAATTACCCTTTTGATTTTAACAAATCATACAACACTTGTTAGTGCCCCCTACCAACCCCCAACCCTTCATGTGAATGAAAGGTCCCAACCTTACATTTTCCCAAAACTCTTCAATCATGCACAATTAAAACATTTTCCCCCTCCCATTCTATTGGTCTTTATAGTTGGTCATGATCATACCCCCCAACCTACCCCCATTTTTTCAACACACCCTCAACTTCCACTCAAAGTCTTGTGTCACACCAGTGGGCACCAATTTATCAATTGAAGGTTAATTTGTCATCAACGTTCCTGTCAAACATCTAGTTCATCCAATCCAAACCCTTGTGATCATCTAAATCTAAAGCTTCCTTATTTCCATTTCATTTGCATTAACTTGGACTTAGGTTTTAACATTGGATGTCTTCGGGTTTTGTCATTGAGGCCATTGTCCTCGTTTGTATAATTGCATCCCCATCATTCTATGGTGTGATGTATAAGTGGCATTTCATTTTCCATTGGATAAACTAATGTAGGACCCTTACAATGTGGCAACTTGGCACTTACTCCTCGTGCTACCACAATGGTGTTTTGCTTTCCCTCTTTGTGGCAAGGTGACAGGACATAGGGAAACACATATTCGACTCAAGTGCTTTCTAATAGGCGATTAGGAAAACTTGCAAGAGGAGTTTTTTTTGCGAGCTTAAGTTTTGTTAGCTAGTTCAAGCTCCATCCCTTTTCCCCAATGTAATTTTCCAATTCACAAACATTTGCTCCACAGTTTAGTTTTTGGTTGTGTGGGGGAATACTTTCGAGTAGCTCGCATTTTGGCACCATTTTTTCCCACACCCACATCTTTCAACACCACTTCACCGCATTACACCTCGAATCAAATGGTTACTTTTCACTTTTTTTCAAAAACTATGAACCAAACAAGGATCTTGAGTTTTTTTCTCATTCCTTCAAGTTGGCATTTCAACGCATGCCACATTTATTAACAAGTGGTCATTTTGGGATGGTTTTTGAACACCTTCAGGACTATTTTCACCCTAAAGATTTAATGAATGGATTCCCTCAGTTGTTCCAATTTTGTTTTCATATTGCATGGGGCCACATTCCACCCCAAATTGCACGTGTCCTTAGAGTAGTTCGTCTCTTAGCCATCACCAAGCCTTCAAGTGGAGTTCATCCCATTAGAGTGGGTGAATCATTATATTGTTTCATAAGCCTCACTTTATGTTTTCGATTTCGGGAAATTTTTGTAACACACTTTTTCCCAATTTGGAATTATAACTAAGGATGGTTATGAAATAGTAATGCACATCATTAGATGCACCCTAGACCTTCACCTTGATTGGGTTGTTCTTCAATTAGATGTGAGAAACACTTTCAATTTAGTGTTAAAAATGGTCATATTCTAAAAACTTTATGTAGTAAATGAGGACATCATACAACTCATCCCCTTTGTTCATGCATTTTATGCATTCAAGTCTCTTTTGTTTTATAGTCATCGTAATCATGAAGGTCATGTCATACTCATTTCATCTCCCATGGGGATTCAGTAAAGTGATCCTTGGGGGGGGCATTATTTCTTTTAGCCCATTTTAGGACTTTATGTTCTACAATTAGTCATTTCCTTTCTTGTCTATTTCCATCCATTATAGATGACACTCACATGATAAGTCCCCTTTCAATTATATCATTGTACTTATGAACACTTCCAAACTGAACTTCATGTAATAAGTCTTTCCATCCAACCTTATAAATGTGTTGCATGATCACCTTTTGGCCTATCACCAAACTTCAACACCCCATCCCATTTTACCACCCCATATGAAGGAATTAGAATCTTAGGGGTTCCATTGGGCACCTTAACTTTCACATCATCCTTTGTAAAAAATGCCTTATAAGAGGATGTTCAACATGTGGACCTTTTCTTTAAAATGGGTGATGTTCAAGTGGCTTTTGGAATTTTAACTTGTTGTTTCATGCAATGCCCATTGTATTTTTTATGATGCACACCTCCATTTTCCACCTTCATAGAGCCTTTTACTTCCTTTGACTCCTCTTTCCATAAAGTGTTTGGATGCCTTTTGGGCCCATGATCCTTTGATAGCCCAAAAAGACCTTTAACTCGTAAACAAGCCTCCCTCCCAATAACTTTTGGTGGTGTCAGGTTCATGTCAACATCCACCAGCACCCCAATAGCCTGTTTAGGGAATTGGGCCTTTGTTGTTTTAGTCATAGCTATTACATTTATGGTTGATTAACATTCTTTCCTTCTTGAAGCCTTAGCATGAGTTGATAACTCATTTCCTTTCTAGTAACATTTCAAAGCGACATGTGATCTTCTACCACCTCTAGCTCGTATGTGTCTTCTTCCATTTGAACAACTCATTGAGCAACAAAAGGTTCAACTTCAAGATTCCATCTTAGAGCCTTTGCACCATCATACTCTTTCCAACATGCTTGCTGACGAAACATTTGAAGCCCATTGTGCCTGAATTTTATCATGTTCTAGCCTAGGAGTAGGTGCTTGGCTTATAGTAGTTTTTCCAACCTTTCGATTATATTCTTTAGATTTTTGCAAAACATTTCGTATGTAACTTGGATACCCTATCCCTCAATTGCAAGCATCCCTGGATGTGTGTGCACACATCCCATCAACCTTATGGGTATCCACCTTTTATGATGTGTTCATGACAACGAACGCATTAGAATTGATGATGCAATTCATGACACCTTTACCACCATTGCATGAGATGTTGATTTCCATGTGGGACAAAAATAATTACATGTGTTTCTTTCAACCACATTCAACTCCTCTCGTCGATGAGTTGACATTGTGCTAACCAAAAATGGCATTCACACCTTAGTCGATGTTGTCATTGCTGACCCAATGCGAACAAATTTACTTCCCTGATCTTGCACAACTCATGATTTGTTATCTCAAATGCAGCTCAAGCCAAGGAAAGAAGTTATCACAACCGACACCCCACTGATCAATTCCTCCCCTTAGCAATTGAGGTATTTGGTTGCTTACACAAACATGCTAATGTGTTTTTACACAACTATTCCAGCCATTTGGAGCTTGAAGAGGACGAAGGGCCCTTATCTTTCTACCTTGGTCACTTCATAAAAAAGTTTTGATCACATTACAATGGATGCTTGCATCTTCCATCTTAAGTTAGGTAATAGTTGTCGACTTAGCTACTTCCTGACTTCCACCCCTTCAAAACACACCTCCCATCACCATGGCCAATTTATTGCAAACCATTGATTTTTGACATGTAAATATGGCCAACCTTCCACAAGCGGTTAGTTATGGACATGCATAGATTTTCATAGCAACTTCAAGCCAACTTGATGTCTTGTCACTTCTCCCTTTTCCTTTATTTTACTCCTTTGTACATTTCCCTAATCTACGATGTGTTTCTTAATAAAGATTTACAGGATAAAAGCATTTATGTAAACCATTGATATATAGTGGTGTTCACATGGAATGGGAAATATTGTGTAGAGATTTATTTTAGTTCATTTCACAAGCAGTTGTTAGTAGACATGCCCTGGCACGTAACTAGGACAAATGCTGCACAGTTCACTGCCATATGGGTATGAACAGGTCTTCGGGACAGATTGAGCAATGGTGTGAATCAGTGTTGGCTGGTTATTGCTTTTTTAATAATTGCCAGTTATCAGTATCGTTTTTTTGAAAAATAGAACCAGGAGTTATCAATTTCATTGTCAAAATAATAATTCCTGTTATAAATTTATTCAGTATTTTTCGTAATAGGAATCAGTTATGCATAACGGTCAGTTCTTAAATACCTGGTTGAGAGCTACTGGTACTACATCAATTGGTCACAGGGTTTTTCTTTAAAAATATTAAATGTGTTTCTTTTCTATCATAAACATGTTTAGTGTTTTAGAATTGATAACCTACGTGGCACCTGATAATTGAGTGATCTAGGTAGGTTATTAAAATTAAAAAATTCCATATCAAGCAATTAGGTTATTGAACAATTTTTAAAAAAATCAATAACTGGCTGGTAACTTATTGAATAACCAGATTGGTGAGCGGGTCTTTTCTCAATACCCTAGGTACAATGTGGTCAAATTCAGTAGCCAAGTTTCAAATTGAATTAATTTTAGAGCAAGGGGTTTTCAGCATCTCAAATTAAGCTTTTCTAGCTTTCAACACATGTCCTAAATCTTAATATTTTGACAACTTGTATAAGAGATAAGTCCAAAAATAAACTTGTTTTTTCAATTGATGATTGTGACATGTGTTAAAAGAGGATGTAGAAGACTAGGAATTTTAAAAAAAATTTAAAAATGAGATTGCACCATTAATGGTCAAATGTATTGTGGCTTCAAGTTTTGTGTTATTTCAAGGCTGTACCTTATTGAGTTTCATATTATATATATTTTTTGTGAAGTTAATTTTATATAATTATTTTTGAAATTTCATGGTATTACAAGTTTCATGTGTTCTCACTTCAATACATGTAGATAAAACAGTTATGGTGTTTCACATTTGCCAATTTGAATTTTCATTGAATTAGGCAATTCTATTATTTCAACATTTTTCTCCTGAAATTTATGAAAAATTTCAACATCTTGATATTTTAATTAATTTTCTTCAAATCTGACTGCAAGGTGGGGTAACTGGCCAACACTGGTGCAAATCCCATTACAGTACCATCTATTGTTCAGAAAGTGACCATCTCATAAAGGAGAGAGCAGCCCTAAATTAAAGACCGTGCTAAAAAGTGTTCACTTAGGCTTTGATTTGTAAACTACCATGTGCAGGTAAACAACTGATCAAACTACTAGTTATCAGTGAAGAGTGAAGTCTAACTGTATTCTGTAGCCTTGGGTCAACCAGCACCTACGTGGTGTACCATGGTAAAAGCCCCAAATGCTTTTGGGTTACTTCTAAACATTATAGGTGTCCCATCCTTATGTCAAACCCTTTGGAGTCCAAATTTAGCATTCTCCAGGTTAATTACTACCTATCAGAGGCCTCACTCAAGAACGTTAAGGTACCCGTGCAGGTGCTGCTTCACCCTACAGTTCCTGTTTGATAAGATAAGTGCTTTAGGGAGCGGACTTCTTGAATAATCTAGTTGTAACAATAGACTAGACAGATTTTGAATGGAATTGAGAAGTTTAAAAATAAAACTTACCAGAAAATAAAGTTCACCACTTTCAAAGTTTCAAGCTGACATTTCTCTTCTAGTTTTATAGATCACGTCACACTGTCAAAATTATGAACTAAGTAGTTATTCATTCTAGCCCATGAAGTTGAAGTTGTTCACATGTTTCAAAATTGGGTTTTTAATATGTCAATTTTCACCATCTGGCCAGTTTGTTTCTCAAAATGCCGGAAAAAAGGTGTAAGAAAAGGTGTTTTCTGACATTTCTAGTCGCCAAATATGGAAAGTTTTTATTAAAAAGACACCAAACTCTATTGGTTTTCGATAGGTAGCCAACAATATAGCTGGATGCTTGAATGTTTTTTACTTTCATGTTTTAGGGTTTAGGCCCTATTTGTTTTAGGCCAAATTTTGATAATTATAGATGACTGCAACTCCTGCAACATAACAAAATTGAAATAAAAGACAGCGTGTTATGGGTGTCCCTACAGTTACTGGTTGAAGAGATAGGCGCCGTATGGAAACTGATCAATAACTACTTGCAGAATCTAGTCACAACAATCACTAAGACTACGTCGAAATAAAAACAAATTTAAGTAGTTTCAATAATTAGAGCTTTGCAAAAAATAAATATCACAACTTTCAGGCTAATGACTTCTTTGACAATTCTTTATCTGCAATCTTTAACAACCACTTTGCAAAGTCAAAATGAACTAATAAAACTGTATTAAGTAGTAGTAATAATAATAAGACTGTCTAGCAAGTGAAGAAGTTGATGCACTTGTACTTAAAATGAAAGTAGTTGATCATGTGCTGTGGGGTCTGTGGTACCCACATAACACCGGTTAATAAGAAAGGTACCGATAACTGTACTCTAGGGCATCTGACTAATTGAATCGGGTGAAGATAATAATTATAAAACAAAGTCAAGATGAAAATGTATATAATGAAAAATTAAAGAACTTTCTGCACAAGCTGACTTCTTTAACTCTAATTAGTGTAAACAATAATCCCTACGTTCATAAAAGTCAAAATGAACTCAGAAGTAATTGAACTAAGAAAATGAAGAACGTCGCGTGTTTTGCACACACATAGATGAGAGTCAAGACGTAAAGACAAATATTTTGCAGATATTTTGTTCCTGATCACAATAAAAGAATGGATTAATCTTGTTCAGGATCATCTGATGACACACGGTACTTGCAATGACACAGTGATTACACACGCGCACACTGCACAGGCCACATGATACGGGAGTCTGATCACAGACACAAAAAGATAGAATACAGAGCCGATCACTAGCACATGCAGACAGAATACACTGCACTACTACTGTACAACTTTCTGATCATTAGCTGAATTTATGCCTTTTGCTCTTACAGTAGATATTCTGGTTATCCGTGAAAGACGGCTAAAACCTCGGTTAGAAGGCAGGTGCACTTTTCTTCTCACGTGCTGTTTCTGGCGCCCACTTGGTAGAATTTCTTCTGCATTAATATGATGTCTAATTATGATGTCGAAACACTTAATCAAAAAAATTTCTAGTTTCGGTCATTCTGTGCGATTCTACTGTGGAATGACGAAGGTTTTTAGTGAATTGACACGGCCAATTTGAACATCTGGATGCTAAAACCAAATGTGTGTTCAATGGTTTTCTTGGCTCTCCCCCTCCCTTCAGAGAAGAGACATTGTGATGCACGCAGACACGGGCCAAAGTTCGGTATCCCTACATTCTAGAGTAATTTGGAGTTCGCTACAGAAACAATTCCCACATAACTAATTGAAGTATCCACTTCGCCTTCACCATGCTAATCAGCACCATGTGTTTCCAAGTTAGTATGTTGAACATTTGTCATCCTTATGATGCCATTTAAAAAGGACAGAGCCATCATGTGACAAACCGCTTGTTTTTTTGGTGTAAGGATCGACAAAAGAATCTGGTCAAGGTGATCTGGTCATCCCCTTGCAGCTCATGCAGCAGCGCAAATGTGTTTTATAATATATACCTGCAGCATGCAGCTGCGAGAGTTGCGGATGAGAGAGTATACAAGCTGCTGGTTCCAAAACACGCATATTCTTCTGATGTAGCACAATTCGTTTAAGCTGGAAGAAAGATTGGGACCAGAAATAATCCGAGCAGACCATCGATCATCCGGATAAAGTTATAAATAGAGAGAGAGAGAGTCTAGACCATGTATAAGAGTCGAGGACACAAAGCTTCGACTTTTCATTAATGTCTTGGAAGTTACAAGTGTGCGCCAGTTTGATGAAGCAGCTAGCTAGCTAGCTAATGGACGCGAGTTTTGTACATGCTATGTACATGCAGTGCACACTGTTGTAATAATCAACTCGTGTCCGAGTCTCTTCTTGCATGCATGAATCTGTGAAGATTTTTGCTGCAGGAGGGCTCTGGAGCTAATGCTAGCTACTTAATCACACGCGGATGATGATCGGATCTACCAGGAGATGCTCTAGTAAATTGCACACTGACTCAACCTGAAGGTTGATACAAACAAATTTGGCTAGGGAAATAAGGTTGCTCTAGAAGCTCCTCATGGATGTTAACTGGGTTGAACCTATCTGCATAGTAGTACATGAACTCCTGGGAATTCCTTAGCGGCTGGGAGTGTACTGTGCAATTACGATCTAGTTGCTGATGGTCTAGTCAACGATATTTCTCTTGTCTGGCATCAGATTCGTAAACTTTGGAAGCGTAGTCACTGCAGCACCGATCATGATCAGCGCTCGAGAAGAGGACTAGTTAAAACGGATTGAAATGGAAACCAGCTAGCTGTGACAAGATCTACAAATTGTACTTTTTTTTTTCCCCTGGAGGATCGACCGAGGACTACTACTATAGTCGTCCTGCGTCTGCGCCATTCCTCTCCAGCCTCTAGTTTGCAATCGCATTCACCCGAGTGACAACAAGGAAAACCTGTTGGAAGAGAACAAACACGATTTGAGACTCAATCTCCAGGAGGTTGAGTACAACCGTTTCAGCTGCGCCTGCTAATTCCTTCCTTCGCTCCCCCGGGATTGTTAACTCGTACCGCAAAACCCTAGCACTTTTTGATAGAAACGCATGAAATGTGAAACGCATGAAATCTGCTCAGCTAGCTAGATAGTAGCGGGCATGCAGAGAAGTGAGGATAAGACGTGTACCTCATGAGAAAGCTGTGAGACAGGACGTGCTGCTGCAGCTGGAATCAGACATCGAAGGAGACATAAGCTCCAGGTGACCAGAGTTTTGACCTAGAAGCTCCTCGATCATCTCCGAAGCGAACTTGTCTTCCTCACTCATACAACTGTCTGTCGAGGGTTCAGGCTTTATAAGCGGGGAGCTGCTGTTGCAGCTTCCAAACTCGACTTTTCTCAGCCAGTTCGACTCAGCTTGCCTGCCTGTCTTCTTCTGCCATATCCCAAGATTAGATTGCTCCGTGTCCAAGCACAAACACGTGAGCGACTGCTCCATATTTCTTGCGTTGTCCTTCTTCTTCACCTGCTGCTGCTGCTGCACCAAGTTGTGATCCTGAGAGGCTAAATACCAGCGCTGGAGTTTTGCAGTCAGAGTTGCTGATAGCATCTGGGTTTTGGGATTATGAGGAGCATTTGGGTCCAATGGGAAATTGGTGCGTGCTCGAATACCACACATGAGTCGGGCAGCTTCGTCGTAGGCGTGCGCTGCATCCTCAGCCGTTTCGAAAGTCCCTAGCCAGACTCTAGTCTTCCTGCAAAAAACAAAACCCGGAAACAAATGTTATAACAACTGAAAATTTCTTCTCGCAAGAAAAGTGCTACTACACATTTCAGCAGATTTGAGGAAAATATCTGATCTACAGCTAGAACACACTGCCATTTATGACACCAACTATCAAAGCTGTGCATGCATGCTGTTCAAAGCATATCACCAACTACTGCATATATATAGATATGCAGGATGAAGTCGAGCGATCTTCAACCATAGGCTTGTCACATTACCAAAACCCAGGAATAACAAGCTTTAGATTGTTAGGGCCTTGCTCATGTTGTGGATCAATTAGAACAGTTTTGACAATTCTACCCCGGGGGAATCGAGGCAGATCTCATTCATCAGATTCAGCAACAGCTTACAATCTGAGCCCTGAATATATGCAACTCGAAAAAGAACTAGTTGGCATGACGCGCAGCAGCTGGTATCCATCAATTGATAAAATGTGTGGCTGCAAGACGCCTGCAGGACTTATAAGGAGAGAAAAGAAGAGAATTGTGGATTGTTCTCGCTAAACTAGCTAACGAAAATGTGAAGGAAAGAGATCAGGAGAGTCCAGGAATGTACAAGAGAGGGTGACGTATCTCCGATACCCAAGAGCCCCAGTGTCTCTGTCGCACTCCTCTATATCTCTGAGTCCGTCCCATGTCTTTGAACTAGCTCGCGCGCTCTCTCTTCTCTGCTTTTCCCAGAAAATGAGGAGTAGTGGGCTACGTCGATCTGTAAAAGCCTAACCTAGGTGCCTTTCTTTACCTAAGGCGCACAGCTGCACAGCTGCAGTTAACAATAAACTAGAGATCAAGCTGGGACTGGGACCAAAGAACAATCAAAGAGTCAAGACCACCAACTGGCTGTAGTTGAGTCTCGACACGACAAACAAACAAACAACTTCGATGGTTTGAATCTTCTGATCAAGTCCTCTCTTTGTAAACACTCAGCGCCGCCGCTCTTCAATCTTTTATTTATATGCCAGGCTTAATCTCAAGAATTCAGGACAAGTTTTCCGACGGGGCCGGCAGGCAGACAGACAAGCAGGGGTAGTCCGTCCGTCCGAGGGGGAATAAATCACACTGCCAAAACAGGATCTAGGACTCCCGGACAGACAGCAGTTGCAGTGAGCACCGAAGAGGAGGAGGTCCACCACCACCACCACCTCGGTGGTAACTATATTAGATTTTACAACGGGGAACTACATTCCGGGGTCTATGTATCCACCTCTATCCCTTGGTCGGTTTGCGACCAAAAGACCTGAAAAAATAATATTCCTTTCAAGACCCCGTCCCGTTTCGGAAACCCAACTTCGTGCTGCCAGAGGAGAACCAGCACCCAACCGCACATCATCCACTGGATGCCCCCTTATGACTCAGTTGTGGATGAACCTCAGTGTAAAAGCATATTGAGGTGCTACTATTACTGGCAACTTGGCTCAGTTCATAATTTAATACACATTGTATGTAAATTAAGTTTAAGTAAGGAGAACACCTTTAATCATGCAAGCCATGTGGCAAGGTGTCCATAGATATTCATGTTTAGTACTTTGCTTGCCCCAGTTCAACTCATGAAGATCTTACATTTGGAAAATGGATATTTAAATTATTAATTTTATTAAATGAATGACAATCAAATTTCAATAAAAATCTGAACATTTTGATCATCAAAATCCTTTAAAAATGTTCATTACAATATTAATGTCATCACACCATATTTCATGTCAAAATATTTATTAAAATGGGCACCCTATGATGACATATTGAGTTCATAGTCATTTTTTATGGATTGTTACAAGTGATTTGCTAAAACTTTAAAAACTCAATCTATTTTGACAACTTCAAATTTGTTTATGACTTTTGTGTCATGTGATTATATCATGTAAAGGTTGTTTTATGGAATTTTTTCTTATCTTAATTATTTTATGTATCTCCATGGTCAATTATTAAACACTAAATCTTGCAAAATATGGACTATTATGTACAACAAAAACACTTACACCATAATCAGGGACCCGTAGTCGATGCAGCTTTTAGTTGATGTACTGACTATAGTCTCCAACTATCTACGTAGATAGTCGACTAGACTACTGAACAATGTAGATAGTTGATTAGACTACCAAGCAACGGTCATAATAGACTAGACTACAAAGCAACGGTCATAATCGACTAGACTACTGAACAATGTAGATAGTTGATTAGACTACCAAGCAACGGTCATAATAGACTAGACTACAAAGCAACGGTCATAATCGACTAGACTACCGAGCAACGGTCATAATCAACTATTACTCAGTTATAGTCGGGTCAATAAAAACTCAAAATAAACGTAACTTGCTACTCGTGAGCGCAACACACTACAGACTGTTGCGACTCGTGAGCGCAACACATTATAGATTGTTGCGACTCGTGAGCGCAACACACTACAGACTGCTGTCTACTACACTACACAATTGTTGTCACTAATTTATCATGGATGATGGAGTCCCCTACCCTATCGGTCAGCATCTCAGCTTCGACCAATGATGGAGAGGTCGACGAGGCGCCTCATGAACCGCTTGACTCGCGGCTTGTGCCGATCAGCGCTAACAAAACATCGCTAGTGTGGCAGTACTTCGCCATGGTCAAGGACGGGCCGATCACGCGCAACAAGATCTAATATGTTTATTATTGCTTGTTGTGCCTGAAGAAGTGCCCACACAAGTTCCTGGACAACTTGGTTGCCTTCTACAATGACACAACTGGTAATGCTCACAAACACATCGCTTCTAGGCACCCGAGCTTGCATCTGGCCCACAAGCACCAGTCGCTCGAACCCAAACAACTGACATCGATTTCAACTTCTACATCCGTGAACACCAACAACATTCGCGCCTTCATCAAGAATGGCAATGATGCTGTCATCGAGCGCGTTCATGCACTTGTTGCACGGTTAGTCGTCAACTGCAAGGCGCCGCTATCGCTTGCCACCGATGTCAACCTGAATGAGGTCATCCAGGCAGCGTCGTACTTAAAGCCAGGGTCATACGTTCCGATGACACCTAGTAAGATCAATCGCGCGCTCATCTCCATGTTTTCCAAGTTCACTGTGTGTGTTAAGGCGCTTATTGTCAAGGCGCGCGCAATGTACATGCCAGCCAGCTATGACGAGCTTGTCGACGAGTATGCTGGTTCCAGCTGTGGCTAGCTTGTGATCTGCCATGATGGCTGGGACTCCATGATCAAGCAGTTCTTCGGCATCTCAGTGTACTAGATCGACCTGCAGTTGTGGATCAGGTACAAATTGGCGCTCGGCCTGGTTGTGCCAGACGGGCACAATGCCCAAGCATGCAACGATGCGGCCATGGCTGTCCTGAAGCGCTACAGCATCCGCCGTAGCGACATCATCTTGTCGATCAACGACACAATAAACATGTCCCTCGCAACCAGTCGACTAATCGTCGGCACAAATGGCACTTGCAACATGCATTTGGCAAACTTGGCTTGCGACCATGCGACTGGGAAGCGAAAAAGGACAGTTAACAAGGAGATTGTCGACTCATTCGAAGAATGCGAAGAACTACGCCTGGCCGTGCGTCGAATGATCGGGTACGTTTGGAACAAGAAGGCCAAGTCGCGCAAAATCAACTAGGAGAAACGCAACAAACAGATCGGCTACAATGTGATTAAGGTTGGCATCGACAGTGACACGCGCATTTCAAGCTACGCGCGCATGTACCAACAAGCGTTACGGTGCAAATGGACACTGCACCAGTACTTTGCTCACGAGAAGTCGTTGGTGTGTAACGCCTACGAGCTATCAGACGAACGTTAGCAGTCCGTGGCTGAGGTCGAGGCCATCATACGATCAATTTGTGCCCTATCATTCACGACACAGATCGACTCGCGACTAGTTACTAGCGCTAGCTGGCCCAATATTATTAAGACCAAGATTGCCGCTAGGCAAATGACTTACTCAATCGTCAACATCATGCCGTCATCCCGTTCTGGTGAACAATCAAACGAGGAGGACGGCTACGGTGGCGATGGCCGATGGGATGGCAAAACACAATGGGACCACTTGCCCAAGGTCAAGGTCAGAGCTGAACAATTGGGTGTGATCGGCAGCAAGCTGCGGGATTGCATCCAGAAAGAGTTAGAGTCATATTTCCCATTCCCTAGCGATCAACAACTGGTGGCCATGATATGCGACCCGGTCATGCTAACACTGGCCCTGCCATGGCTATGTGCAGCCGGGTACAAGGACAATGTTGACAATGCCAAAGAGCTCTTCAAGTTTGCTCTTGTTGACGAGGCCACGTGCTCATTCAGACCACCCGAGCCCGACACGATGTGTAATGTGCCGCTCGACGATGATGACATTGATGTACAAATTTGCGACGATGACGATGTGTTCGGCATGGTCAATGTTGGTTCACCTAACCAGTACATTGAAAGTAGAGCAAGTGCTGCTCTCAACACAGCGACTCCAAGTGATTTGGCGAACGAAGCCTTCAAGGAGTGGATCTTGCTAAAGGTGGACCGGTTGGCATGGCTTTTGAACGAACAAAAGTTGGATGAAATCGACAAGAGCAAGGTCCGCTCAGACAACTGGATCTACGTTAGCGAGGTCGTCAATGTGTCACAGTGGTGGCGCAAGAACGGTGTGCATCACCGCCTCGCAGAGCGCATCGCAGCGCGACACCTTGACGCACCTGATTCCAACGGCTTGCAGGAACACGTGTTCTCGGTCTATAAGCACATTGACAATGCGTTTCGGCAGAACCTGGGCAACGCCAAGTTTGAGATGTTGTTAATCTTGGCATTCAACAAGGCATTTATCAAAGATATGGAAAGCAAAGACCTATTCATGGTCAACAACTTGATTGTGTCATTGAAGTCAGTAACGGATGCAACTGAAGCGACTGCAAACATCATCAAATACTTTGATCTTGATGGTGATGTCGAAGATGACGAAACAAACGAAAGCATGGAGATAGTAGCGATGTTGAAATCAGCAGCTTGTGACATCCAACAACAACACGATGCGAATGGGTCTGCCATCGCTCAGAAGAGGGCTTGCAATGAGTAAACGACAACAGTCTACAATTGACTAATTCAAGGCCAGAGTAGTCGACTATGTAGTCAACTATAGTCGACTATTTATCTATGGGCTAGAGGATAGATAGTTACAACTACGACTATATGTAAATAAGGACCGACTACGAGTCCCTGACCGTAATGTGCTTTCATCCCTAAATTGAGTTAATAATTTGCTTTCCTTTTATAACTATAAGAAGTAGGTCATATATGTAAGTACAAAATAGGTGACTACTAGGTAAGTAGTATTGTTTTTTTTATTTATAAATTGTTTGTAGTCAAAGTGCTAATCATCCTTAGAAAGATTTAGCCAAATATGGTTATATAAAACAAATATGAATTACAACTTTTTAAAATCATCTTTCTATTTTAATTTTTTTTAATAGACGCTAAAACCAAATATAAAAATCTGATGACTTTTACTGTTTTTCACTCACTTTTGGCAATTAAAAACTTCCAAAATCACCTCATTTTCAATTTTTTGATTTCCTTTCTCTCTTTTTAACAAAATTTTACCAATAAAAATGAGGCTTGCTAAAGTTTAAACCATCTGTTCACCTAGTAATCTCATTACCTAGTAGCCACGTGTTCTATGGGCTGGATTTCCTATATACCTACAAACATCAATAGATACCTATTACGAAACTGCAACTGAACCAATCACCATGGTTAGCTCTGGAACCCAACGGAGAACTGTTTCCTGATCACTTACCATCCATCCTTCATGCTGCAAGTGGTGGGTAGTCCAGAATGAACCACTTGCGTTCTGGACCTAGTAGATGACCACTACTTTGTAGCTTGCTAACGTCGTAACGGAACGACCACTTGCTAGATTGTGTGCGGTGGCAGCAGCAGGACGGACGGTTGCAGCAGACTCCGTTGCAACTGACTTACCTGGGTAAGAGCCATTGTTGGATATTTGAAGAGTAAGACAAACTGTAAGTTAATGGAATCCTTGTGTCAGTGAATTACAGTATTTTGGTAATGAATTCAATGCTTGCTGCGGTCTGCAGAAAACACCTAATTCAGCTCCCAACAAGTTACAGCACTTAAATAGTCAACCTTATGACTTATTAGTTTACTAGTTACCTTACTTATAAGCAGGGTTTGTGTTTTTTCAATTGTGTTATGTAGCTGAAGTGGATCATCCATATATGATTTAGCCAGATTTGGCGATAAGAAAATATGAAAGTAAAAAAAATCTAGCATCCTTCTACATTTTTGGTTACTTTCTAGAACTTAGGATATAATTTCGAGGTTTTTTTTAAATTTCCAAATCTGGTGACCAAAAAACTCTAAAAGACACTAGAATTTTGCCAATTCAGAATTTTGATAAAAAGCAAACCCCTTATAAGCAGTGTTTTTTTTTGCCAATTTTGTGATGTACCCAAAGTAATCATCATCCTGGAGAAAAATAATAATAAATATGGCTGGGTATGTGCCAGATATGAAAGCTTTTTTTATGAAGAATCCTCCTACATTCTTGGCTACCTATTGGAACTAATCATAAAATTCTGACAATTTGGAATTTTTATAAAATCTAGTAAAATTCAGGCTTTTTTCATAAAGTATCCTTTCTATAATGTGAAATCATATTTTTCAGTTAGAAATACGGTGAAAACTTGCCAATAAGAAAATCATTGCTTATAAGTCACCATGCTTACTGCAATCTAAAGTTAAGTGCAAACGAACTTAATAACAGGCCGGATGTTGGGAGGAGATCCAAGAGAGAGATTGAGTCGAATCCCAGTCATGGGACTCATGTAGTCTGTTCAAGGACCAGCGGTCCAGCTCATGTAAGTAAGAACTTCTAGATAACCAATAGCTTGTGAGAGTGAGTTTAGTTTCAAAGCTGTGTAGATTTCAGTTAACTGCCATGATCTAGATGATCAGCTCCTAAACACTTTTGCTGCCACAGATTTCACAAACTTTGAGCAAAAGATGATTTTTTTTCAATTTTATGATGTAGGCAAATTGGTGATCATCTGACAAGATGATTTAGCCAAATTTGGCTACAGACCAGATATGAAACTTTTTAAAAGCAAGATCCTTTTATATCTAGGCTACCTGCTAGAACCTGTCATCCAAATCAGGCCAATAAATAAATAAAAATCTGGCACATTTGGGCCTTTCTTTGTTACATAAATCCTTTCTGCATGTTGAAATCATATTTTTCAGGTCGAAAAATAGGAAATTTTACCCAAAAAAGCACTGTTCTAGTTGAATGTTTTTTAAATTGGAATTTTGCGATGCAGCCATATGAAGATATAACGAAAGTGTCATCCATAGAAAGATTTAGCCAAATCTGGCTATAAGCCAGATATGAAGTGCATATCATTCAATCATTGTTCTACATTTTTGGCTACTTAGTGAAATAAAGTTGCCGATTTTTTTCAAAAATCACTTCATATTTCTATTTTTATTTTCACTTTTGGCAAAATTTCTCCAGTAATAAAAAGGAAAGTGTTTGAATGAGGATTTGATAGCCTAGAATATATATCCTATCTTCTTGTCAAATTTGGTAGAAATTAACCAAAAAATTGAATGAGGAGAATTTTCAGAAATTTCATAGGAATTTTGATGAATTGTATAAAAATTGTATAATCCATATAGATGAATATTTTCAAATTGGAGCAATGAAAATATGAAAATTGGTTCATGTTGCCTCATGTCAGCTATAGCTCACATTCCATAAGAGAAGAAAGGACTCTTTGTACCTAAAAAGTAGGGGAGACAAAAAAATTCTGAAATTAGAATTATATCTTTATTTTTTAATCTCAAGAGACATAAAAAATCAAATCCAAATATTTGATAACCCCATGTGCCAAATCTTAAAACTGTAATTTTAAGTGCCTAAATGACTTGTAACCTAAATTGATTAATTTTGACACTTGCGTCCTGAAACTGACCATCCCATACGGATGTGAAATGCCAGGTTCATTCATATGAGCTTTCTCAACTTGTTCAACTATGAGCATGTGTGTCTTGGGGGGAATTCAATATTGGGAGAAGTTGGGAAAAGAATTACAATCTGTAGATTTAGCAGCCAACAGCCGCAGCAGATGGGATCTTGGTCTGGATCTGATGGCAACAAAGATCACTAAATTTATCTTTTTTTGGGAACTCCTGCACAGATCAGTTGTGTGTGTCTCTGCACATAACTTGAAATCTTTCAATTTGGTCAGTTTGTTTTTCTGTTCATCAGGCCATGATAGTCCATGACCTGCCAATATATATACCACAACCCCCTCCCCCCCTCCCCCTTCCCCTAACCAAGCTGCCCAACGCAAGGGCAACAGCTACTGACTGTAGCCATGTTTGTGGTTTTGTCCTATTCCTTCTGGCAACAACCTGCTGCAGCAGCTCTTGCCAGGAGACCGGTGGGGTTGTGAGGGGGGTGAGGGAACAGGATTCCAGGAAAAGCAGTCACTAGCATAGTCGTCCACCACGACTAGTAGTGCAACAGTGCTCACACCCACCTCCTCCATGTTCCCAAATGCCCACTGGTTTCACTGCTCTGGCCCATCCCTGGAACTTGCCATTATAGTAGCAGTGGCCTTCCCACCGCTACCCACCCAAGGTGGTCATGTGTTGTGTGGCCCACCCAATGTTTGCCTGCCATAAGCTGGTTGTTTGCACATGCTAATCCGGGCTTAATTAATTAGCAGAGAGGTGGAGTGGGCCATCTAATTCACACTCTGTCAATTCCAAACAAATTGGCTTCTGCCAATAACTTATCATTGCAGTAAACATGAAGATCAGATGTGTGGACTTTGAAACAATTTTAAGCAAAGATTACCTGCACATGAGTTACTTAAGTCACACCAAGATTAGAATAAAATTTACTGCAGAAGCTATTCAAGGATGATCAACAATTATTCCCTTGAATCTTGCTTCACCACTGAAGTTTTGGTCAATGGTTTTCAGGATTCAGTTTGTATTAAGATCTGAATTATATGCATTCAAAGTGTGTTGTTCACCTATTTGCAGTATCAAGTCAATAATCAGTGTTGATCAGTTATTGAGAACATGATTGGTTATAAACAATGGTCAGGGGTAAGTTTCATAACCAACTGGTAAGGTGTGAAACTGTTTAAGAATTGGACAAAGACCATACCTATCTGGTATACACTTTGCAGACACTCAACAAGATGTTAATGGGCTCGGTATTGCTTTGATGAAATACAAGTTTTCATTTAACTCCCTGTGTGCAATGTGGAAAGCTTTCAGATTATCTCTCTTAGAAATCCCTCTTAGAATCAATGTCAAAAGGAAAATTTATTTCCCCCAATAGGTGCTTTCCAACTAACGAAAAATTATCAACTTCCTCTTTGAGATTAGTTCATATTACCCTTCTGGATAGCATAATTCAACTTTCCTTGTGAGGAGGCTCCCTAGGAATGTTTCAAAACTCCCTATGTTGGACAATTCCCTAATACTTGTGTTTTTGGTCTACCCTTGGAAATAAAGTTAGACAATTTTCTCACAAGTTAGACAATCTACCTTGACATTATACTACAGGCTCAAATCAGGTCAGGTATTTCAAAACCAACACTTATGTATGAGGTGGAAATTATCAAACAAAAATAATCATGAAAATTGGACACAAGGGGCATTTGCTTAAACAAGCAAATTGATAATGTTGGGTTTGAAGTTCGAAATAACTTCACAGGGTGACAAACTAGCTCACTCATTTAGTGTTGAAAGTTGAGTCTTTTTGAGTCTTCAGCTACCTAGACTAGTTTATTTAGTAGAGGGTGTTGTGATGAATGAAGCAATATGGATTTTGAGCTGAAAACAAAGCTCTCATTCTGCGACATAATTAATACAGGACAAAGTACCTTGGCATTAAATAGCTAGATATGGGATCCAGGTCACACAAATGCACTTAAATGCAATATGAAATATGATTAGGATTCAAATACACTTTGCCTTTGACCTTGGATTCCAATTAAATTCTTACCTGCCACATATCTCCTTCGTTTAATATGGTTGATTATGTATACACTCGTCATTCTTTAAAGTCCAGTGCAGACCCCTGTTGGCCGGTTTTGTTTTGTCATAACCCACTGGATAGATTAATTTTTATTCTTGGACCACACAGGGTATCAATATCTCAAAAAATTAAAAATTCAACCCAGCGGTTATCAATTTCACTATCAAAGTACTAACCCCAGTTACTGATTTACTCCAATTGTTTTAGATAACCGCCTCTTATGCGCAAGGTTTCATTCTCAAATAAGTGTTTTGACATAACTAATGGGTAATACCCAAATGTTTCGATAAACTACCTGAAAGTCAAAAAATATTGATATTGATAACCGGTGGTCTCAAACATTCAAAATACCTACCCAGAGGTTATTTTAAAAAGCAATAGCCAGCCAACACTGTGCAGATTTGCAGAACACTGAAGTTCTAGGGGTCAAACTAGGAAGGGAAGTGTGGACTGTGTGCTAACTGCTTACTGCTTATGGTTGTTGAAAGGCCTTCTGCACAAGCTTGCTAAATCATATCCATAATACCTTAGTCCCAAAAGGATTCTAGTTACTGAAGGCAGCTTTGAACCTTCTTCATTCAGCCTAGGACTCCATGTTTGGTCTGGCAGCCTATTATTGGGTTCCTCCTTAATTTTGGTAAATTCCTTTTGCTTGGTTTCCTTGTGGGCGCTCACATGAATGAAACTACTTGGACAAGACACGTTAGTTTTGAGAGCAAGTTCGAAGATATAACCAGCTTTAGAGGTGTCATGCTGATGTGTCTCTTCCTCATTGGACATCTATGGCCCGATCATATCACACATTAGACTGCACTGTGCCTACACACAGTTCCACCTAGGTAATATAGGTGTGACTTCAAATGGGTAACCTGCTCAGCACTTAATATGCTGGTTACGTCCAGCAACCAGCCAGCTCTTGCGAGTTACCCAGTCCATATATCTCCAGGACTTCTAAGGTAGAACCGCCCATCACCGAACACTTTCCAAAATTTTCCTCATTCCCTAACTAAATTTAGTGATTTTTCCAGCATTGGGTGGAAACTGGAGGGCTACAAATGTACTTTGAGCATTATAAGTAAATGAGCAGAGTGGAAATCACAGGAAGAGGATGACTGTTAGTTTGCTTCCAAAAATTTGAAAATATAGCTCTAGACTCCTCTCTAGTTCCAGCTTTATGTCTTCATCATTTTTAGTCTGTTTTGAGTGATTTAAAACCTGATGGGTGTGACAACTAGGGTTTTACAAAACTTCTTTGTATTCCAGAGGTAAAGATGCAATGATCAAAGATTTTAAGCTTAAAATCCTAATCTGTTTTAATTCACCCATTACCAAACACAAAACCCCCTTACACCAAACACCCCAGATCTTCCCTCATTCCTTTACCGAATTGAGCAATTTTTCTAGCCTTCAAAGCACTAGGTGGAGCGCTACAAAGTTTCTTTGGGCTTCAGAAGCAGAGGAACAATACGTGAGGACTTAACCTCCTTTGAGTTCTCAAGTGTTCACTTACCGGCCTATCTACCCTACATCCTTTTTGTGGCCTACAGAATTTGAGACTTCTTGGATTTGGGTGAGCTTCCTCCAGTGTCATCCAGACTCAGGGACTCAATTGCTCAGAATGGTACGACCTTCTTTTATTGTGGAATTTTTCCATTTTGAACTCCAAATTCATGAGCTTGATAAATGGCATATGGCACGAGTGTCACTGTATGGTCTTGACAATCTAATTTGTTTTGCATCAAACTGCTTCAGTTTAAGATGGGTAAAGAATGAAACTCATTTTCTGTATCACATCATCCTCCAACCCACAAGAGAGTAGTTAGTGTATCTGGATGTGTAACTTCTTGAAATTTACAATTGTGAAAGTGTTGTCAACAAATCTTAACTAGACTATTGCATACCAAAGTTCAAACTTTTTCCAGTCGAGGTGAACTATATGTGGAGTGCTGCCTTTTCAAGGTTGATTGTTCAGGTGGTCTATGTTTTTTCCTCTCAATATAAAACTCTGCTCCCAAAAGTCATTGAACCTTGAGCATTCTGACTTTGGCCACACATGAAGTAAGAGTATTTGAGGCTTTTGAACCCTTTGTGTCTCACTTTTCAAAAACAAAGATCTGAGATATAGTGGACATACCTACCTTAAGAAAAACAAGAGGGTACACTGTAAACTTCAAATTTGTGCACTGACAAATTTCAAATCACACTGACAAACTCTGTGATACAACATTGTGTGGAGATTTCAAAACAAAATACAAGTAGCTTAGGTACCAAGACAATATCCGTTCACTTAACTTTCATTGTTTTGGTCACTGTAACATAAACTGACAGGAGTTAAACTGCAGGCACAGAATTGAGGTTCTAGCCCTTTGTTGCCCCCACTAAATAGGACAAGACAAAATATGAAAAAAATAGCGTTTCATCTTGTGCAAACAATAGGTCCCAAATAATGAGTTTGATGAGTTCACCCATTCAATCATCACACGTGGAATTCATATCCATGGCTTCCCATATACCTCACCATTTACACACCCCAGCACTGCAATTTTCCCTTGGACTTTCAAGTTTCATAACAAAGAGGAGGGTGAGAGCCCACAATATCACCTCCTTGCCAAATGTTTTATGGGGCATATTTTATTGGGGTGCCTATTATGATTTCTATTAGTTAGAGGGCTGGGTCTCCCAAGTTCTCCTTTTTTGTTTTTTTTCCCTTGCAATATGCCATTTTGATTGGCCTATTATAGTTCACTATTTTAACTTGAAAAGTTCATAGTTCTTAATATTCTACAAATTCTGCATTAAAAAAACCTTGACCATGTACATCTTCAAGTGAATAATCTAAATGTTTTCATTTTTGCAAAGTAGCCAATGAGGCCAAAATTGAAGGGTGTTGGGTGATAAACTGGCTAAATTTAAGATGTGTTGGGAGCTCTATCTAGCTTTATTTTTAAGTTTTTTATCTTAACATGGTTGCCACTTAAAATTTCCACTATTTAATGCATTCTACATATGGGAAATTGTGCAAAATGTAAAACCATTATGCAAACATGCGCACAACAAGTGGCATATGGATAGTGAACTTGTTGTGGAGTTTTGACTTCATAAAAACCAACATAAAAAGGCACCTTTCATCTTCCACATTATCTACTATCTACACCAAAGCCAATTCAACCAACTTCACATTTAAGAAAACTACAAACAAATGTTCAAGATGTTATGACCAAATTATGACCAAACACCACATTATGGTTAAAGAATTGATCTCAAAATATGGAGCCATGCACATTATTGCATTCAATTTCATTGTCAACATGCCCTATTTGGCTATCAAGGTCACCAACATTCAAGACCTCCAACACAAAGGTCTCCACCCCATCCACCAACTAGATTTAATCAATTAAAATGTTGGTTTTTAATCATTTGAAGGTGTTTTGGGAAAGACATTTCATAATCTAGTTGTAACCAATATTAAGGATACATAATCCCAAAAACATCCATGACACCATCAATTGGAAACCTTGTTTCCAATTCTTGAATCAATTTTGTTACCCTTTGTTAGAGAATTTTGTTACCCTTTGTTTCCAAGATCTCAATAAGTTTTGTACATTTTAAATGCCTCTTAATTGAATGTGCAAAATAGTTGTACAAGGTCTATAATATATTTTCAAGGCAAATGACCAAAGGTAAACTTTAAAATGTTTGCACTACCAAATTGGTGAGATGGGCCATACAATGGATCCCTAGAAAATTAAATGCATAGTTATCATGGATTTATTTTGTAATGCCAATCTTGGTGCATTGAAAAACATTAATGCCACTACCCCAAAACATATGAATTTTTAAATAATCTGGTCTTGTGACAAACTAATCACCTATCAACAATGCCTCCATAATCACCTAAGGTGGTTTAAAATGGCATGACATGTAGGTGAATGCATGGTACAATGACTCATTTTTGGCAACTTTTACAGTCCCTACAAGTCAAATTTCTATCTTGGACAGGGATGAGGTGGCAATATAGGGTATTTTTATTGGTCAAACTGATGTCACATGTGGTAGTAGGTAGGGGTACATCGGCTATGCGTAGGGTAGGGGAATTTGAAATTTATATGTCAAAAATTTCCTTGATAAAATCATAGCCATCCACATTTTTGGCTTGGATCTTGTTGGACAAGGTCGTATGTGTTTTTGCATTTGTCACCAACCTCGTAGTTCAATCAATGCACAATGCACATGTGTGGTGCAGCATTACAACTTTGATGTTTTGCACACAACACTTGAGTGTAGATGCCAAGTTTGTAGTGCACTACAGTTGTACACATATGCCAAGCTTCAGCTAATGTCGCTATTAGTATATGCCAATTTGGCTAAATTAGGGGTAAAAATGTTAAGGTAAAAATAGAGCAAGTTCTAGTGAGTTACTACATAGAACCTTTGTATGGAACAAAACTAAACACCATTTTCGGGGTCTAACCACATTATTAGGAACCACACGTGGCCCCTTAAACCACTACTTTATTCTTAAAATATTTTTAAAATCTTTTTAATATGTCTTTCAAAAAACATTAAATATCTTTAAATTATTTTAATATTATTATGTTAAGGTGTATATTTTAAAAATCCCAAAATATTTCATTAAAAAATATTTTCAAATTATGCTTTTAGTGTCAAATTTGCTTTAAAGTTATTTTTATATAGATTTTAAGCAGTGGTTACAAAAGGTTAAAAGTCATTATACGTATTTTTCACTCATTAGATTAATTCCAATTTTTTATGATAATATGTAAATCATGTATTCATAATAAAATTTTATTAAAAAAATATTTTTCTAATTTATTTATTTATTTCTACAATCCAAAGTTCAAATTGCATGTGTCCAATTCATGGCCTTTGGCAACTGTTATTCCTTTATTTCATTGCATTCCTACACAAAGCTTCATATCAATTGTGAAACACTCAAAACATTTTCCAAGCTTCAATTGATATTTGGATGTACAAGAGATCTTTAAATATGTAGTGAGAATAATTAAATAATTGTGTCAACAATCTAAACAAGTACATATCTTAATTGATATGTATTATAAATCTTGGAATTGGAGATTACACATATTGGAGGTATTCAATTTAATGCATTTTTCGCCCTATGAAATCCACATGGTTAGGTTGATGGCCTAGTCTATTTCCATGTGAACATCCTCCATACCTATACATTGTTTTTGTGGCTAGTTGTTCAAAAACTTTGTAATAAACATTTTCATCATTGTCCCATATATCTTATAATCTTGCAAGCAATTAGAATACCCCCATCATTCAATGACTGCTTGCATCTTTACATCTATAGTCTTGAAATCTCTTATTTTTACCATCATGAACATATTCACATCTAGTGGTGCCCATGAGTGTTTTTAATGTTTGTTTCTCATATTATTTATGATTTTTTGTCTTAACATTAACATTCGATTTTTCTAATAATCAATTTCAATATTCAACTTTAACCAATATTCATTTTAATATTTGTATTGTTCCACAGTTTATTGTAAACAATGTTATTATTCTTTCTCCTTAAATTGTTGATTCATCATTTCTTTCGATTATCATACACATTTCATGGTTTTGGGGCCGACCTTGTCATCTGATGATTCACCGGTTGTTTTAAAACTTTGTTCCTTAGATCTTGTGGCAATTAAGTTCAGCTACCTGGAGTTGCATAAAGTCATCTTCGAGGTTTCAAGAATTTTGTTGATAGTAGGTTTCCAAGGGTTACTAAATCCTTTATCAACAAATTGTTGAATAAACTTGTGAAAAAATGTTTTGGAATCAACTTTTTCGAACTTGTGTGTTCTTTAAAAATTTCACAGCATGTGTAAAGATCGCCCAGTGGTAGTCTTCCATATCCTCCTTCAAAATGTTTACAGTTTGTTTCAATAATGCAAGATTTTATCTGTCTATCTTCGCATTTGCCCATCGCCAAGTTGCCCATTCATCTATTTTGTTGAATGTTCTTTTCCATTTTATTCCCCATGTTTTGTGTCGCAACCTTAGCCTTGGGCTCATGACTAAGGCAAAGGGCTTGCAAGGGTGTGAGCCAAGAATAAGCCTAGGAGTTGCATTCTCATGCCCCTAGGAGTGTAGGAAAGTTTGAAAGAAAGAACCTTTAACTCCCAAACTCCCATGTTGGGAGTTGGAGTCCCGGTGGACTCTTGAATGTTCAGAGAGTGATTGCAAGGGTCAAAACCCAATGGTTCAAGGAATTCTTCATGAAATTAGAAAGCTATTGAAACGTAGATGTATAAATGGGCTCGCATGACCCATTTGGACATCTGAAACACAAGTTGTGGCCAAAAGAAGGGCCGGGAGTTAAATTGGCAGTTTGACTCCCGACCACTAAAAGTCAATAATCACCTCAATTTCCTTGTGTGCAAGTGATGTGCAACATGCCATTGAAAAGCTCTCAACGAAGGCTATAACTTTGTTTTAGACCTCATCTTAATATAAGGTCTGCACACAAAGTTATGGGGCCCCAAAGTAGTAGGAGTCCCAACTTTGGCAATTTCGGGACTCCCACTTGGGAGTCCTGAAACAAAAAGTCATTTTGATGTGGGCCTTGTGGAGAGGCACAGAGTATACTATAAGGGGGAAGGTGGTGGCTTTCCCCAAGTCTGGGCCATGGTGAATCTTGTGAGTCCGAATTTGGATGTGGCTCATCCTAGCACCAAAAGTGCTCCGATTATGCACTAACCACCTTGTGTTGGTTTTGTGCAGGTCTGTGTGAGTAGTTGATGCTTGTCATTCTTCCTAGTCCCATCCCGGAGCTCCAACACACCTCTCTACCCCTCAAAATGCTATGAGCCAGGGAACATGCCCTAACTCCTTGTTTTTCCATTGTTTTTAGTTTAGACTCACATCTGAGTCCGTTAAGGAGCTTGGGGGTGCGTCATTCTGATTTCTAGCAAATGCTAAAGAGGGCATAATTGAGTGTCATCTATTAGACATTCCCAAGGTTTTGTTGTCATTTCACATATTCTATCCAATATGCTTGAGATTAGTGTATATTCAATCATTAATTCCAATGGGTTTAGTGTCAAAATTGGTGGCAATTTTCCTTTTGCCATTGTAAAATAAAGGCTTGTTGTATTGATTAGGTAAATTAATAGCATAGGAAAAAAATGCAATTTGATTCTGCAAGTAGTAAAAGTCGTGTTAAACACAAGAGGTTAAGAGAGTGAATGAAAATAAAAAGTAACTTGAACTAGTGTAGGCAATGTGAAGTGTCGTGAGCTATTTCATATTGTATTTGTTTCTAATGGGCACATGCTTTTTAATGGTGAACAGTTAATGTTTGGATTGGCATATACCTCTTGGTGGGTCTATGGGATTTAATTTAACATTTTATATGGTTTAGATTTGTAAAACTTGAATATATTTCATATTCAAGCAATATGAAGTATGGCTTTAAAATGTGACTTGAACATTTCATTCGTCGAATTATTTTGAAAGAAACCAACATAAATTGTTTCGACCTTGTTTCTTTTGTTCAAGTTTTTGCAAAAATAGTGTGTGTTGCCAACATTCATAATAAAGTTCATCTATTTTTTTAATCCATATTTTCATCCATAAAGATCATTCATCCATGGACATGTGGTAGAATATTCTTCCACATCAACAAAGATTATGTCATACATGTCAAAGAATATTTTCCTAATTTTCTATTGACATGGACAAAATATTTTAAAAAAGATTTGGTCCTGCTCATGCGTCCATGCTTGCTTACTCATGCTCATGCTCACAGGCTCGTGGACTAGCCCAAGGTTGGTACCAAGGGAATACAAAACTTTCAATACCCACCCTCACCTCCATACCTGCCTTTTCAAAATTTATGTTATCCATAATTGAACTTGACCCAACTTTACAAAATGTTGAGGTTATTAGTCTTGGCTTCATCATTTCGTGTATGCTTGGTCATATGGTCATTAGGGTTTATGGTTTTGTTTTCTAAAGAAGTAGTAGTTAGTAACTACTATCGAGAGCTTAGAAAGCCATTTCTTTTGTTTCTTGAGGTTATGGAAAGGGGTTGGAAAAGGTGTGATTATGATGAAATATCACCTTTCATTTTTTAGTGGATCAATTGGGAAGGGAGACTTGATTGTGACATTCCAATTACCAAGGAGATGGGTCATGATGGTGGTCCATATCAATGTAACACATTGATTACGGAGCAAAGAATTTATAGGTGTTTTGATTCAACAAGAAGCAACTTGAATAAGAGGGTAAGCTTTTATGTTTTCTTTTTCAATTTGTAATTATGGGATTGTGTTTTTACAAATATTTTGTTGTTACACAACCTCACATTTAAGTTTTACATCATGAAGCTTTTAGAAATTTGTGTTTTTGTTGTGTGAGGCAAGCTAATAATCTATGGTCTTATATCTTCTGGTCTTATGTTTGTTAATTGTTGTGATCATGAGTGAAACAAACCAATCTTTTGTTGATCCTTTGAATGGAAGCTATGAGAAAGAAAACTTTTGTCTTCACTTAAATCAAGGTTTATCGATTATTATTAAACTTGTTTCTCGTGTGGTGGTTTTCATTGATTGTCACCAAGTTCATGTTTCAAACTTAGAAAGTTTGAGAGTTGGAGCTTGTGTAAGGTTGTTTTCATAGTTGTCCATTTGGGTATGGTGTTTTTTTTTACTTTTATTTACATGTAGAAAAAGTTCTAATCTTTTGCATCTCACCCTCTAAGTTGAAGGAAAATGATCAATAATCATATAGTCATGTTCCATGTTAATTTTTAATTCTCCTCCATCCATGAATCCATTATTTTGTCTTAATTTTGCAATATTAATTGTTCTTGACTATTGTTTATTGTTTCTTCATGCCCATTCATCCCATGCATATTGCATACAAATTAATATATTTGTATGTGTGGTGTTGTGTGATATGTGGTGCTCATTGGTTTGTGGTGGTCCTTGTCTTTAATCCTTTAAATGATTTGACATACCTATAGCCTTCAAGCCTCAAGTCTATATGAAAAATTCCTTGAGTTTCATTGATCATATGCATGTTATTCATCTTACTAATGTAATTTCTTGCATTTGCAAGAAATGCTTCTAGTAGCATTGTTGAGATCTTACAAAATCAAGGTGGACAACAACCAAATTTGGAGGAAGATGGTGATGGGGCATATATTTTGGAATTACACATGGGGGAAATGAGGAAGCAAGGCTTTGCTTGGAAGCCCCAAAACCATAATTTGCCCACATGGGCATTCAACAAGGTTAACAACAACCAACTTATTGCTTTTGATAAAACCAATTTATGTGATGCATTATTTACCATAATTAAGTGATTAACCGTGAAATCCATGCATACTAGTAGTTGCAAAGGGTTGATTTCATACCATAACATTAATGGCATTACTATTATAAGAAAGCATGTTGAAGTCGAACAAAATGTTCTTTATGTAAAATATTCAAAAGAGGTAACTAGTCATGCTTGAGGTGCAATTGAATAGGTATGGGCCAATAAGAGGCCGCATGTATCCCCTAGTGGCACCTTTGGTATTTTTGGGTCCATTAATTTGTTCAAAATGGACAATGAAACACTAAAGGCCTTCTTGGAAGACATTATATTGTTTTTAATTCAAGAGATTTCTACCCTTGAGAATTGTCAAATCCATTTGGTTATAGAGATTAGCAAACATATTGTGCTTGCATGTTGTCCTTTTTCAAAAAGTATTTGTGGACAAAGTTTTACCCAACTTGATGCCTTGGTAGACCATGTGTAGTATGCATTAACAATATGTTTATTAAGTACTTGCATCTTCAACCTTTTTGAATGTTAAAAGGTGCAAATGAGTCTTTGTTGTTGTTGTGAAATTCTTTATCAAACACCTAGGAACCCAAGCACATCACCATTGGGTTGTTTTAGGCCATGAATACAAATGGCATAACTTCAACTTCAAAATTACAAAAAAATCTGAACATGTTTTTTCTCACACAAAATATTTTGGCTTATGTCTAAGATGAGGGATCCAATTTGACAATTTGTGTCATACCTTTGAACTTTATGGAGTCACGCAACAATTTGGTCATGTCACAACCATTTGATGGTTTTTGTTTTGGGCATGTGTAGTAAAACAATCATCAATTTGAAATTATTGATGAAAAAATTGTTCATGGTTTTAAGTATGCAGTCATGAAATTGGGGCAATTTGATATCCAAAAATGCATAACTTGGCCCAAAGTTTTTTCAAAGGGGCAACAAGCTTGGAATAAGGCTTGCATAAATTTTGGGTTAAGACCCAAAAAGTTAAACAAGCTTGTGAAGACAAGGTACAATTATTTCTTGTCTTTTTTCCTCCTTACCTTATGGGTTGTATATTCTATCATTTTGTAATCTTTCTAAGCAAACTTGCAATTGTCTTTTTTTCTACCTTTGTGGGTTGTACAATTATTATTTTCTTTAGTCTAGACCTATAGGTTGAATTCTTCGTTTCAACATGCATGAATAAGATGAACTAATAGTTCAAGTGAGGTTGGTGTTTATTCTTTTTGAATTTTAGGTTTGCAAGTTGAGTTTTTTTGTTCCAAAATGCATTTACATTTTAAATGTCATTGCACTATGCTATAATTGGCAAACTATGGCATTATAAACCCATGTGCCTTTTCAAAGATCTTGGACAATTTGTGAATCTATGATGAAAGTCTTGTCTTCAATTGTCATAGGTTGTATGTTGAACCAAAGCCATGGACATTGTTATTGGCTCCTCAAAGAGATGTTTTTCATTTCATCATTTCCATATGTTGGGATGTCTATGAAGAACTTTTTGTTCAAATTATTATAAAGAACTTGGAGGTAGATCTACAAATAAACATTTTTTATGAATAATTGGATAAGCTCATGGTGTGCATGAAATAAGATATACTATAAATCCTAAACACTTTCATCTCCTTTTTTCATGTCTTTAAGAATAAAAAAAGGTCATAATCTTCTAGCTTTGATGTTAGTTCCCATGTTTAAGAACCTCTATTTGGTTTCTAGCTATTTGGGACACAATAGGGCAACAATATGGGTTACTCAAATGATGAATTGTTATTCTCCACTTTACTAGTGAAATGTTACAAGTTTTTGAAGCCTAATTAGATTGAAGAGCCTTAGTTGTAAAACACAAAATGAATAAATTCTAATGATCTGTTTCACACTTTGGAAATTATTGTTAACATTTTGAAATAAATTGTTTCAAGAGAATTGGATGGATTTGAACCCTATCATGTCAATGGAAATACTTGAAAATGTGTTTTGACATGGTGGTGCATATAGTAGCATAATTTTCCAACAATTGCTATGTTGGCAAGATATGTAAATGTTTAACATTCCAACCAATTAGATTGAAATATAAATTTTTTTTCTATTGTAAGGTTTTGGTGTGAATGCATCAACATCCAATCCCATCATACATATTATCCCACCATGCAAATAATCAAGATAGCTTTGACATAGTTTAACAAATAATTTCCCATGTACCAAAATGTAGTTATTGCCAGCTCTAAGTGGTTATTGCCCTTGTACCTTAGCATGCAATTATTGTCCATTTTGTGTGATTGATGTACATCCTCTTTTTTCCTTTAACTAGCTATTGCTAGGATAACTTTTAGGCAAGAACGTTATGTGTTTTTCACTATATTGGATATGCAACTTTGGTTTTACAATAGATTGTTTATAAACTAATGTATTAGTTATTAATTACTAATACAAAGTCATGCACAAGTTTTTGTTGAAATAGTTGATGCCTTTAGATTATGGGCCCATGAATCTTTTAATAAGTTGCATTTACCCATAAGTTTATTGATCAGTTTACAAATATTTTGTTGGTAGGTGTCAACCATGGTAGATTCAAGTAACAAATAATTGGGTAATATAAAACATTTTAATGGAGAGAATTTCCATTTGCGAAAGTTTCAAATGTGTGCAATTTTAATGGGAAAAGAATTGTTAAAAGGCATTGTTGACAGAAGTGAAATTAAATTAATAATTGTTGGAGTAGCTCAAGTAGATAGGAACAAGCATGATAATCAAGGGATTAGTCTTTTGTAACAAACACTTGGTAAAAAGTACTTGGAATATGTTATTGCATGCAATAATACACATGATATTTGGGACAAGGTCCATGTTATCCAAGAATAGAATTATGGAAATAGCGACCATGAATTACAACGAAAGTTTTTCAAATGTGATATGGTGGAAGGAAACACCATTACTTCATACATTGGCAAGATTGAAATGGTCATAAGCTAATTAGCTAGGAGATGAAATAAGATTTTTAATGTTAGGGCCATCATTGCTAAAATCATGAACAATTTACTTGATGGATATAATAGTGTCATGTCTACATGGGATAACACTCCAAATGCCTCCAAGACTTTGGAGAATTTCACATGTCAATTATTCCAACAAAAAACAAGATTGAAAAATAAATTGAAGGGAAATGTCAAAAAGGTGACAATATATGTAGCCTAATTGAAGGCTAGTGAAATAAGAGGCAACAAGCACAATGTAAGGAGATTGAAGAGAAGAAAAAAACTCTTTCTACCACAAGTGTGGAAGAAAGGGACATTGGGCTCAAAAATGTGCATATGAGGATGCAGATAAAGGAGAAAAGAAGAAATGTGATAGGTCAAGTAGCAAGAAACTGGGAGGCCCTTATAAAGCTTTCATGGTGAGTTCTTCAAAGTTTCATGTGTATTGTTGCATGCAAATAACATCCACATCCAATTTTGCAAAGAAGCTATGAATGTAATAATGTATGTACTCAATAGAATTGGGATAACATTGGATGGCATGACACCTTTTGAAGCATTGTTCCAAATGAAGCCTTTAGTGGCCCACATAAGGGTCTTTGGATCAAATGTTTACTTTCATGTTGCCAAAGAACTTACAACACAAGTTATCGCCATTAAGAGAAAAAGGCATTTTCTAACCAACCGGTTTTCGACTACATGTCATCTTCAACTTTGTTTCAACTAGATAATAATATTTATTTAAAAAAATTCCATGTGGATGAGATGACACCTAAAATGACTTTATGTGTTGACTAGTTTGGTAAATGTACGACATTGAAAATTAGCAGGTGTTGATCATCAAAATATTTTTAAAAAATATATATAACCAAGTTGAAGAGTAGTTGAGAATTCCATTTTGCTAGGACATTATGCCATGTCAATCCAATTGCTTGACTATTTTGGCAGACCTTGTTTTTGAATGGATGAAAAAAGGATATTAATGGATGAAATATTGCATGCATTTTCAATTGTACTTCATTACCTATACCCTACCCATGTATTACCTACCCACCTACCTACTTATCATTACTTACACCCTACATACATGTTACCTACTTACTATTGTAACTTATACCTACATATTACATGCCTACCTACCTACCTAAGTACTTACAAACTATTGACCTACATAACTTAACCTACAACCTACCTAGGTAGCTAATGAGGCATGTAAGCATGTAGGCTATTTAAATAGCTAGGTTGGATAGCTAATGAGGCTAGATTTGAATGGGGTGGCAAGGCAAGGCAAGTTATGACTACCTACTTACTTATTGTCTACTTAGATGTAATAAAAAGTCCCTGGGTAAATAATAGGTCCCTAGGTAATAATAGGTAGATATGTTAGGTCAAATGTAGGTAAGTAGGTTACTTAAACTAATTAAGTATAGATAGATAGGTATTAAGTAACTAGGCAAGGCTTTTTGGTAGGTACCTCCTTGATTTTTGTTTAATCATGGTGTCACAACTCACAACTGACCTATACTTAACTTATTACTACCTACTAGGTCTACATAAGCTTTAAATTAGGCAAGGAAACTAATTAGAACTAGGCTAGGATAACTAACTAGGTTAGGCAAACTACTTTAACTTAGCAAGGGTTCAATTTTGTGGTATAAAATAATTGGTATATACTTTTATGGCATTTTACATATTCATTAAAATGCCATAAAATGCCACAAAATTAAAATTATACCATTTATAATGTTTAAAATTATATCACAAAATGTCATTTATTTATAAATGATTCCATTTATGCCATTAAATTTCATATAATATATATAATGCCATAATTAATTATGAATGGATGGATTTAACGTGGCATATAGTATGAATGAATGATTTAATGTGCCAAATAATATGGATGAATGGATGGTATGACATATAACATTGGTGGCAATGTGTTGGCGGGAAATTCAAAATTTGAATTATAATTGAAAATTACTTGAAATGATGTCAACTTACATAGTTGAAAATTAGTTAACATCCCAACTATAACCACATACTTCATCCATCCATGGATGAAGGGACTACCCTTATATAACATTGTCATTCACTTTGAATTTTCTTTGTGCTTTAGTTTGATTTTGTTTTTCTTTTTTTACAATTTGTTTTGTTTTATCTTGCTTTTCTTTAAGCCCAACTTGTGTTTAGAAGTTTAAATCATGTAGTTTAATATCAATTCATGGATTTTTTCAAGCAAGTGCATTGTGCCTTTTACATGTGAGGAATTTCAAGTTTTTCATTTTGGGGTTATTATTAAGTTGTTTTCTTTTTATCATGTTCAAACTTTTTTTTTTTCTTTTCAATGCAGTTTTTAAAAAAATATATTAAGCACATTAAGGTCATATGGTGTCAAGGCAAATGAACATGAATAACATGAGGAGACAAACTTATGGAATTTGGAAGCCACCACCACACATGCCTTTTATAATTGCAAGTGCTTAAAAATTCTTTTCCTTTTTTTAAATTTTTTTCCCTTAACCAAGATATTTCCTTTTTTATTTCTTCACCATGTTACTCTTAGTTAAATTGTTTTTTAGGTAGGTTTTATTTTGAAATCTTGCTAGTTTTTTTTTCAATGAAGTTTTTCAAAAACATTCATTAAGGTAACTAAGTTGGTTTTAGTACATTTAAGTGCTTAGGGAAGTTCAGATCCAAGGGGAAGGTTCTGTTTTCTTTGGTGTTAAGAAGATGTTGAACCCCTCCTTTTGGCACATCTGAGGCACTAAAATTGTCAAGAATTGATTAAAAATGAGAAAGTTATGGCCCCTCAAAGAAGGGGGGGTCAAAAACTCAAAACAACAAACCACAACCAATTCTTGAACACCCAAAAACTTCCGTTTATGTTGTTTTGTTGTTATTATAGTTCAAAGATTATTTGTAGAACTTAAGGTGGCACTCGTAAAACATTTTAAATCATTTAAAATGAAAAGAATTTGAGAAAGTTATGAGCTTTGAAAGGAGGGGTCCAAATATAAAGAAAAAAAAACATGTTTTATAAGTATGAAAGTTTTTTCTTCAACTTTCATTGGTTTTTTTTCTTTTCTGATTCCAAAATAGACACTTGGGCAATGAGAGCTAAACTTATGAACCTTTTCAACCATTAATGCAAGTAAGGTTTTGATTGTGTTTGTTTTAGTGAGTTACTTTCAACTAAGTTTCAACTATATAATTTCTCCTATATTTTGATTGGGTTCAACAAGATTTCAATTAAGTTTCGACTCTGTTTGTTGACTATGTATAAAGTAAGCCTATGATCTATGCCATTTTTATTCATTATTTAGTTCTAATTTTTCCAAATTTCAAAGTGTTTTTTTCTTTGTTGAACTTTCTTATTTTTGAATAGTAAATGATGATGTTTTTAAATGTGTGCAACTAATGCACTTTTTTTTTTTTGATGCATTATAACTTAAATTCCTATTAAGTTTTTCCATTTTTAACAAATTTCATTTTTTTTAATTAAAAAAAGTAAGGTGCACTATGAACAAGACAAAAGATGTGGTCCAACAAAGCAATAATCCAATTAAGCAATGCCAACAACGAGTTCACACCATTAGTGCATAAACAAAAGACCACCACCTTATAGGAGTCATTTCATTGTTCCAATAAATGTTTGATTAATAACATTAACATCTTCGAAATGTAGATGGGACCATTTCCTAAATGTTGGATTTGAAGGGCATGCACAAGGAATGGGAGTAATGCTACCAATTGCACCTAATCAATCTCAAGATGAACTTGATAGTTCAGCAATGCCAAGTGATCCAAAAAGAAGGTTGAATGAAATAGTGGGAGCATTAGATTTGGAACTAGAGACACCACCAGTCGTAATAGAGTTGGTTGAAGTTCCAAATGTGGCAGTAGGAACACTAGTTCACAAACTTGGTACTAGATAGAAAAGGCCAACTATAAGGTATGGAAAGTCAATCTACCCTCTTGATTGAAACAACTATGCTTGTGTTAAAGTTTCAACTAGTAATCTTAATGAACTTGAATCATTTGAAGAAGTAATGACATCTCTAGAAAAGGAACAAATTTGGATACAAGCCATAAAAGAGGAGTTTAATTTGTTGGTGGAAAATGAAATTTGGGAATATTAAGAACTGTTAAAAGGAAGGAAAATAGTAAAAAATAAGTGGGTATACAAATTGAAACTTGTAGTTGATGGAAGCATGTATCACTATAAAACTAGTTTGGTGGCTAAGGGGTTCACCCAAAAAGAAGGGGTGAACTTCAAAGAAACATTTAACCTAGTTGTGAAATTTAACTCAATAAGAACAATGCTTTCCATTGCAACTATAGAAGATATGAATATAACCCAATTTGGTGTTTGTACATCTTTTTCTAAGGTGAAATAGAGGAAGAGATTTACATGACACAACCATTGGGATTTAAAAACATCAAAGAAACAAAGAAAACTTGTATATGTAAGTCCATGTTTTCTACAGTCTAGAATAGGAAGTTCAATTTGTTTCTCATTAAATACAATCTTGTTGCCACCATTATTGATGGATGTGTGTACTATAATATATTAAATCTTCACCTAATCTTAACCATTTTTGTGGATGACAATATGGCATGCAACGTTAAAGAAGATTCCATTGAACACATTTTGTCCTTCATGAATGATGTTTTCCAAATCACAATAGGTTATCCAAAAGTGTATGTCGGATTACATATCATTTGAGTGACAGAAGAATGTGTGATTCACATTAATTTGACTTGACACATTCTTTCTAAGTTGAAGAAGTATGGATATGAGAATTGTAATCTAGTGGTTGTATTTGCCCACCCTAATAATGTATTTGATTTAAGTTTGCACATTGGAGATGGAAGCATGGAAGATCAATCATCTTTCCTTACAAAGGGATCATTGGCAATTTACACTTTAAACAATTGGGCACAAGGTTTGACATTTTGTTTGCAGTTGTGCATGGCGCCAAGTTCACCAAAAACTCACAAATGTAGAATATTACAGTGTTGGAACATGTTTTACATTCTTATTGTGATGTAGATTTTGCCATGGATTTGAATGATCAAAAGTCTGGATTCAACTTTCTACTTATGCTCATGTGGCATGGGGTTCATGGAAGCAAGATTGCAATGTGGGGAATACCACAAAAGTTGAATATATTGTCACACATGCAACAATCAATGAGATCATTTGGATGCATAAGTTGTTGGGTGATTTTGGATATGGACAAATAGCTTTGATTAAGTTGTGGAACGACAACCAAATTACAATTCGATTATTGCGAAAGAATACATTATATTGTGGACGTACCCACATTTTTTTGGAATATTTTCCATTAATTTCAAATTTTATATGCTCAAGGTTGACACAAATAAAAAATATTTTTGCATGTTCAAAGCACTCAAACCTCAAGAATGGACAATCCTTATTTTTTTCAACTTCATCTTTTATTTTTACTAAATGTGCACCATTCCTTTTGAAAATTGGAAAGGATTTTAATGTTGATGATTAAAATGGCAAAAGGATTTGAACTAATGAAAATTATTTTTATAATCAATTTGAACACATTTGGTTCAAAGTTCAAACCTACTTTTGACCCTAAAAATTATGGATTTTGGAAATGTGGCTTTAACAAAAGTTATTCATATTTATGCAATAGGAGGCATGAATGCATCAATTTGTAGTCAAAATGTATTTGTATCTAACATGTAGTGTTAAACTAGGTATCACTAGTAAAAATCTTCAAATATATGGTTGAAAATCTTTTAAGGTGTACCACACAGGATAAAAAGGGTTTAGTCCTTATTGCAATCATTTTTTACCCTATATTTTGATCTCATAAAAAAAAATGAATCAAAAGTTCTCAAAAATTTCAAAAGGACTATATTTTAAACTATTACAATTTTAAATTCCATCGTAATCATCCATAAATGTGTCTTTACATGATAAAAAATGAATGGGTAAAAAAGATAAAAAAGGGTGGTGTTGTGACAAAATTTTAGTACACCTTTAAGAATTTTCATCCATATGACTGAGTTTATGATTAATATTCCAATCATAAAGGACATATGTGAAATCATTAGTGATAGTTTAATCATTTTTAATTAATTAATTAATATTATAAATTAGATCAAAACTTGGGGAACATTATTTTAAAATTTTAAAATTTATTATTATAAAGTTATTATATATAATATAAATAATAATATGTATTTTAATGTTAATTATTTTTATTTCATTATTTTTCAACCTATCAATTGTTGACATGTGTCACCACCTAAGTTATGTTAAAAACCTAAATTAAATCGATAAGTAAACCACCTAATCTTCCTACTTAAGTTTGTTTAGGTAACCACTTAACCTAGGTAGTCTAGGTAGGTACAGAATATTTGGTCAATATTCCAATGTTGACCACAATGCGTGTCATTTGTGAAGATTGATCCTTGGACACTATGAGAAATTGTGTCCATCGAAACCACACTACCTTACAATTAAAATAAAAAAAACTCATATACAACTATCCCTCATGTATTACAACTAGTGTGTAATTATCCCCTCAAAAATATGGTGTATTAATAAATAAATTGTCATGTCAAAAAATTAGTTGTATTATAATTATAAGTGAGTTGAAAATAGATCTTCTATATGATAATTTATACACATCATACATACATATGTAGTCAACCATGTTTGACTTTTTAAGAAATTGCATTATAATTGCATGTGGCAACTACTTTAGAATTGTTATAGATGTGCCACTAAAATAACAACTATGTTGCAATTAATGTATAATTTACATACATGTGATCATGCCACATGTCCACATTTCCACCACCGATTATGGGATACATTTGCACCTATTTTTTTTATTATGAATTCCCATTGATACAATTAGTATGGCCACTAGTGTGCCACTACCAAAGTACTATTATTCAACTATGTTATGATTATAATACAATTATTTATAGCTTAATTTAAAAAAATCATCAATTTATATCTTCATCATATGTGCTTCATTTTGAGTGATTTAAAATGTTATGGGAGCGTTACCTTAAGCTCTAGAAATCATTTTTGAAATGCAAAGGAAAAGGAGTAATGAAAAAATAACAAAAGAGTTTTCAACTTGCAAAACATGTTTTGTTTTTTTTTCCTTTTTGGATTCCTACTTTCAAACTTCATAATTTTTTTAATTATTTTTTATTCATTTTAAATGATTTAAAATGTTATAGGAGCGCCACTTGAAGTTTTACAAATCATTTAAAAATTCTAATAGCAATAGAACAACATACATGGATTTTTTAAGGTGTTCAAAAACTAGCCTTTGTAGCATTTAATGGTTTTTTTTTTGAATTTTTGACCCCCTCTACTTTGAAGGCCATAATATTTTCAATTCTATTCCATTTATTATGATTTTTAATGCCCCAGATGCACCAATAGGAAGGGTTTTAGTTTTGTTTAAACACCAAAAACAATGGAGCCCTCCCCTTCGATCTAGCTTGCTTTGAATGTTTAAGTGTTATAGTTGCAACTCAATTCCAACTTAATTTGCAACTAAGGAACAATTAAAAAATTTAACCCATATGGTTTATCTTCGAATCCCATGTTATAAACTATATAAAAAAAGCTATATCTCACATTCTCACATTAAAATACAAGTGCCATTTTGGGATGAGCTCAAAGACTTAACCTAAAAGCAAAACATAAAATAAAAAATAATAATTTCATGGTTATTTTTTAGTTCACTTAGTCTTGTGTTTTCTTACCTTCTCACCTACTTAGGTAAGTAAGTAGGTCCTAGGTAAATATGTAGGTATCTAGGTCTTAAAACCTATTAACCTACTTACTTATGGTTATGTACAACTTACCTAGCTATTAAAATATAATTATATATATATATAATTAATATGCCATGTGTCACAATATCGGACCATCATTAACAATCATGATGAACGATGGAAATCAATATTTCCAAAAAAAATCATTTTTATTTCCAAAAAATTTCATAGTGCCACATGTTAAATTTTAACAGATGGATGATAATTAATGACGTTAACATGACATCATGGGTGTAATTATAATGGAATTGATAGTAGTTGAAAATGAGTTTTTTTGACAGAGTTATAATTGAATCGCAATGAATTACATCATATATATGATGAGTTGTAACTTTGCAACTTGTTCGTTAGCATTCACAACGTATAAATACAATGAGTTGCAAGTCTATTCTACAACTCAAAAATTGAGTTGTAAGGTTAGTTACAAAACACCTTTTTTTTTCATAGTGGGACTTCAAAGATGGAGTTCAATTCTTTTGCCACAAAGCCATCCTACTTGTTGTGTAAATAATTTAATGTTTATTTTATTTAGACCATACTTCATATAAACATTACATAAAATTTCAAATTTAATAATTCATATTATATTGATAATTTGTCCAAATGGAAAAATTGAAAATTTAATCATAAATTTCTTTCAACAATGTACATAACTATATAATTTACTTTTTAAATTGTAAATTCGATTTTTAAAAATTATTCAAAATTTTACACTAAAATAACATTTCAATGACCATACTTTAAAAAAATTAAATTCAAACACATGATTTGTAAAAGAAAAACCTTTTATGGCTAATACATTGACACGCTCCCAAGTTCCTAGTTAGGCCCAAATAGGGTCTAAGTTACTGTCGCAACCCCACTTTGAGGGAGTTGTGAGGTCGCCACTCACACTCCCGAAAATGGGACTTGGGAGTCCTCCCTGCACACACGCACGCACGCAGGTGGAGGTCTTGAAGTCCGGTGCATGCAGGTGAAGTGTGACACACCGTTGGAAAGCTTTCCAAGAAAGCTACAACTTTGGTTTAGACCTCGTCCAAGTTCGGGGCGAGGAATTATGAGCGTCCAAAGTCCAGGCAGTTCAAATCGGGACAGTTTTGGGATTCCACTTTGGGAGTCTTGGGAAAAATAGCCATTTGGATGCAAGTGTGGTGGAGAGCTGTAGAGAATACTATATGGGGGAAGGTGGTGGCTTCCCCCGAGTCCGGGTCGTGGTGAATCAAGTGAGTCCAAGGTAGCCCGTGGCTTGTCCCAACACCAAAAGGGTGCAGAATGAGTTTTAACCAACTCGTTGGTTGGATTTGGATGCAGGACCATGTAATTGAGTAAGCTTGTCCCTCTTCCTAGTCTATCCCGAAGCTTTCAACACGCCCCTTTCACCCCCTTTAGTGCTGGAAGCTGGGAGCGTGCCCCGAGTCCAAAAATTCCGCAATTTGAGTGACTTAGTCCCAACTTGGGGCTAACTTGGGACTTGGGAGCGCGTTAGTTACTCAATAGCGAAATTGTGATGAACTCGGGGCATGCTTCTAATTGTCAGCACTAGAAGGGGTAGAGGGGCATGTTGAAGCTTCGGGATGGGACTAGGAAGAATGACAAGCTTTATTTAGTTATTCGAACCTGCATCAAACCAACCAACAAGTTGGTCAATTCACTTTCTAAAACACCCTTGGTGCTAGGACAAATCATAGGCAACTCTAGATTCACATGACTCACCACGGCCCGGATTCAAGGAAAATCACCACCTTCCCCCATATAGCATACTTGTGCCTCTCTGTGACACCCACATCCAAATGGCTTTTTGTCCCAGGACTCCCAAGGAGGAGTCCCGAAATTGTCCCGGTTTGGACTCCCGGGACTTTGCGAAATCATAATTCTTTTATCAGACCTCCAATTGGGATGAGGTCTAAAGCAAACTTGTAGCTTTCCTCAAGAGCTTTCCAATGGTGTATCGCACTTGACCTGTTCGCACCAGGGTCGGGTCCATTCCCGACTTTTAGTGGTTGAGAGTCAAACCACTAATTTGACTCCCGACCTTTCTTTTTGCCATAACTTGTGCTACAAATGTCCAAATGGCCCATGCAAGCTCATTTTCGACATCTACACTTCGATAGTTTTCCAATGATATAATAAACACCCCAATGCAAGGTGTTTTGACCCCTACAATCGAACTCTGAAATTTCGGGAGTCTTGGAGGACTCCCAAGTCCCAATTTTGGGAATGTGAGTTTCATTCTCATACTCCTTCAAAGTAAGGTTGCAACATACATGAATAAATAAAATATATCTTTCATATCTCAAACCTTCATTTGGTTTAGGAATTTATATTATAAAAATTTGTTTCCAATATATCATAAATTCATTAATAATTTTTAATTTAAATGTATGAATCCATAGAATTTATCCACATAAAATATTTATTAATGGATCATAAATCAATTATATATATAATTTTAAATATTAGTCACATTAAATATGAGGTATAAATTTTATTTTAGTATTTTAATTTAATATGAATATTAATTAATTTTCTGAAATTATAATTTTTATCTAATTAAATTTTTAATAATATATTTTTATTCATGTAAAATAAATATACTTATTTGTATACATATATTATATAAAATTTTGATAAAATTTTAATGTAAAAATAAATTATATATTTTCCACATTTTACACTTTTATTTTATTTTTGAATTAAAATATTTAAAAAATAATATATCATACTTTTACCATTAAATTTATTTAAATTTATAATATTTAATTTAGTCACATTGAAAATTTAAAATGGATTATTTATTTTATATATATATATATATACAATTTAAATTTATATTACCTATATGTATAATATTAACTAGTGGTAACCCGTGCCTGCAAGGCACAAACGGTTTTCGAAGGCCCAAGAATGCTATTGATTATTATTATTGAAGCAATTAGGTGAAGATTAGTGTTTTTGTACGAAACCCCGTCCATCTTTTACTTAACTCGTTTTTTTCCTTTTTCCCGTGGCGTAAAGGAAACCCAGGGCGCCATCTGATTAGCTCCGTACTCACCGTACGCACCTATGGGAAGAAGGCATGGAAAGTAAACGGACTGAAGTGGAAAGAAATGGGTAACGAAGTGTAAAGTAAAAGAGAAATCCGGAAGTAACGGAGCCAATGGGTAATGAAAGTGAAATGAC